>OLIY01000486.1_pt1 | contig 38680 bp, 37 predicted proteins | sample 1601431 | NCBI WGS metagenome assembly OLIY01 (sample SAMN04168659, study PRJEB22393) | human gut metagenome | biome: human gut microbiome; feature: stool | host: Homo sapiens | collected 2014-05-12
CAACTCAAACAACCACCGCAACACCAAGCAATCTAAAGAATTGCACACGTGGGGTTATTAGTGGGAGAAAGAATAAAGGGTTTGCTAAGATATTGAGTACGTGATGAATAGAGTTAAGGTTCATCTTTCGTACGCACCGCAAAGGATAATTAAGAACAAATATTTAGCACTGATATTCAATATATTAGTGCTTTTTTATGTTCTTACCTTTGCTACACTTTAAAAAATGGTGTGCATAATATGCGACCAATTATTAGTAACCCGTGCGACCAATCCATGCGTAACATTCATATATTCTAACCACCTGAACTAATGAATGTTATATATTGGTTACTTTTTTAATTTTGTACCTTTACTTTTCGTGTCTCCGACACATAATATTCAGCTTCAAATTTGAATTCATAAGAACGTTTGATTTACTAACAATTAAATTAAATGTTATGAATACGTCCTAAGCTTTGACCGATATTTTTCAATGATAAAAATCAATAAATAAAAGCCTCACTTCTTTACTTCATTTTCTGTTTTCATAACAATTGATAATTATTTCTGTTTTCATGTTTATGCAAGTTGTTGTATCTTATAAATATTCAATTTATTCCTCGGTGAGAAACGACCCGTTTCTCGTAGAGCATCGACGCGATCTCCGTAGAGAAACGAGGTGATTCTCGTAGAGAAAAAATAGTCTGTGTAATATCTTGATTTACAACGTGTTTTAAATTATCAAAATGTTGAGTATTTTCAATGCACAAGCGATCTCCTTATCTGTTTATTTAGCATTTTTATGTATCTGAAATCACAACATATACATCGTGTCTTTTTGTATATACTGCCTACCATAAAGCCGTTGTTTGTAAATCTGACCATAAATCGGACGCAATAACTTATTGGCAGTGTTATTCATTATCATGGAAAAGCACGTCTTTTGAAATCAAATTCATTATTATATCAGTTTCCGATGAGATTCAATATATGGATCAATAGTATTACTTTCACTTGAAAAAATAAAAGTAAGAAATCTTGTAGAAATATAATGTAAATTTAATAAGCAAATAATTAATTGTTTATACGATTACAATAACTTTTGAAACTGTTTTTTTATGGATATAAAACAGGATGATTCAATAGTATAAAAAAACTTATTATTTCTTCTTGTTTAGGAATATTATGATGATAAATATTAATTTTGTAAATTAAATAATGATTTTGTTGATCAAAATAATTAATCATGAAAGCACTCAAACAAAGCAATCTCATTACTTCTTGTTTTTATGTTGGATAGATTCCGTTTTTAAAATTATGCAAAAGAAACAATAGTAGTAATACTTTCATGAAATAACATTTTGATTCTATAGAGTATAACATTCTGATAGACATAATAGCAGATGAAAGAAATTAAAATAGAATCCCAAGAGGGTGACAGTATATCTTTTGAGAAAGAAATCTCCAATTTGATGCAAGAACAACTTCTGTTCACAGAAAGTATATATGTTCATTTACCAATGGGGGAGTTGAAGTTTATGATGCGGTGGGTCTCCTTCACAGTATAAACGACTATGCATTAAAGATGTATGGTGTTGAAGACCGGAATACAGTGATAGGTGTTGTGAATCTGTTTAATAGCCCGTATGTCGATGAAGAACTCAAGACTAAGATTCAACGTGGTGAAAATATTGTATTGGAATTTGAATATGATTTTGATCGGATAAACAGGAATGCATATTTTTCTTCCAATAACAAGAATAGTATGATTTACGAAGTTAAGGTCGTTCCCGTACGTAATAAAAAAGAAGCTATCATCGGACATATCTTACTCACTAATGATGTAACAGCAAAAAAAGAAGCAGAATTTCATACAGAAGAAAACAAGAAGAATTTGGAAATGGCTATGGACGCCACCAATATGTCTTCGTGGGTATATGATGTATATAAAAAAACTTTCAGTTCATTATATGGATCTCCTATAGTAGAATCTATTTCAACATTAGAGGATTTATTAAAAATAATGCATCCGCAGGATCAGCTTCAGCTGCTTCAACTCTTTGGTCAACTGGAACAGAGAGAAATTCAGCAAGGGCAAATCACTGCACGTATTTATAATGAAAAGGAGAAACAATATCGCTATTATGAAAGTAGAATGCGTTTATCCTCTGAACATTTTGGAAAATTACTGATTATCGGTACGGAAATGGATGTGACAGAAAAGGTACAGTTGGCAAAGAAAACAGAGGAATTAATAGCGAAGCGTGAACTTGCTATGCAGGTTAGCAATATTGTCCACTGGGACTTTGATGTGCGAACCCGGAAATTCGAATCTTACAATGACCCTGTTAATGATTACGCCAGCGACAAGCTATTGACTATTGAAGAACAGATGAATGTAATACATCCTGAAGATCGTTCTTCCGCTTATGATGCTATACAAATCATGTTATCAGGTAAAGACCTTACCGTGGAATTTTCTTGTCGCATTAAAACAAAACACGACAAAACGTGGTCATATTGCAATATAATCGGAGTGCCTTTTGAGCGAGATGAAAATGGAGATATTGTACGTTATACAGGATTCAGACAGAACATTTCGAAACAACATCAATTGGATGAAGAACTTAGAGAGAGAAACTACAAAATGGAGCTCACTTTCAAGACCGTTGGAATGTCTTATTGGGATTTTGATGTAGAGAGCGGACAATTCCGGGCATTTAACGATCCGGTTAACGACTTTCATTCTGAAAAACCAATTTTTCCGGAAGATTATTTGAATACTGCCCATCCAGACGATGTGAATTGTGTTCGTGAATATATAAATCGTATACTTCTAGGAGTTAATAGCGATTTTAATTTGAAATATCGTTCTAAAACTAAATGGGATGATGAATGGCAAACCTTGTTAGTTACTGGAATTCCGATTGAAAGGAACAAGAAAGGGCAGGTAACTCGTTACACTGGTATTAAAATAAACAATACGAAATGGGAAAAGATGGCACAAGAATTGAAAGATCTAAAAGAAAAAGCAGAGCTTTCTGATCGTTTGAAATCAGCTTTTCTTGCCAATATGAGCCATGAGATTCGTACTCCGTTGAATGCTATTGTAGGATTTTCCGAATTGATGATAAATTGTGATGATTCTTCTGAAAAAGAAGAATATATGGAAATTATTCAATCTAATAATGAATTATTATTGCGTTTGATTAATGACATTCTTGATCTTTCTAAAATAGAGTCGGGAATTCTTGAACGCAAACCAGAAAAATTTAACATGAGTAAGGTTTGTAGTGAGTTGTATACTATGATTCAGCCCAAGGTTACAAATCCTGATGTTAAATTCTGTATGGATGAATCCGGTCTGGAGTGCCTGATCTTTTTGGATAGAAACAGGCTCAAGCAAGTATGGATGAACTACCTTACTAATGCCGTGAAATGTACTCAGTCCGGATATATAAAAATGGGATATTCCATTGAAGGGAAAGGCATCCGGTTTTATGTTGAAGATTCCGGAGTAGGTATTCCTGTAGAATTGCAGGATAGAGTTTTTGGCCGGTTTCAAAAGCTTAATGAGTTTGCACAGGGGACGGGACTTGGACTTGCCATTTCCAGAGCCATAATAGAAGGGGCAGGAGGTAAAGTCGGATTTATCTCTCAACCAGGCAAAGGATCTACTTTCTGGGCATGGGTGCCATGTGAGATAGAAATGCCGGAAAAAGTATCCTCGGTCGATTCTCAACCGTTAGACCAACCGTCTGTATGAAATAAGTAAGGAAGATTTGAAGATTTTAATTGCTGAAGATAATGATAGTAATTATTTATTGGTACGACATATTCTCAAAGACTATAATCTAACGAGAGCACTGGATGGTGCAGATGCTGTCTGGAAGGCTCGCAATGAGAGCTTTGATCTTATTCTTATGGATATGAAAATGCCTGTCATGGGAGGATTGGAAGCAACTCGAAGAATTCGTGAATTCAATGCGAAGGTTCCCATTATAGCACTAACGGCCAATGCTTTTGATTCTGATAAAGGCAGTGCCATTGAGGCAGGGTGCAATGCTTTCTTAGCAAAGCCTTTATCCAAAAAACAAATACTGGAAATATTTTCAACAAAGTGGTAGTAGTTATATATCTTTGTTTCAACGGTTTATTGCAGTAATAACATCAGTGAATAGATATTAAGAATTGAATAAACATTTTCGGTTTATCATGGTCATTCCTAACAAAATGACTATGAGACCGATTAACTAAATAATGCTGACGCTTTCATTCCCTAAAAGCACTCCAAACAGAATGGCTATAAAAGGATTGATATAAGCATGAGTTCCAACTTCTGCTGCCGGACGAACTTTTAATAACCACACATAAACTGAATAAGAGCCAAAAGAAATCAGATAAATCAATGAAATCTTGTTTACTTTCTTCTCTTCGGCATATTTCCTTTATTGGGTTGTTAATTGCTTAAAGCACATCTTATTCTGTTTAGTCCGTCAATCAATGTTTGTCGGGGGCAAGCTATATTGATACGAATAAAATGATCGCCTGCTTCTCCGTACAGACTACCTTCATTCACCCGAATCTTACCTCTCTTTAACAGTGTTTTTACAATTTCTTTTGATGACAGTTTCAATACAGAGCAGTCTATCCATACCAAATAAGTACCTTCGAGCCTTATTACGGGAAACTGTAGAAGATGTTCTTTGAAATAGTTTTTCAGATAATTGTAGTTGGCAAATAAATAGTGATTAAGTTTATCCAGCCATTCCTCACTATCATTGTATGCTGCCATCAAAGCTTCAATTCCAAATGGGTTTACGTCGCATACTTCGTTTACGTTAATTGCTTTTTCTATTCTCATACGTATATTCGTGTCGGCAGAAATAATATTTGCAATCTGAAGTCCTGCCAGATTGAAGGCTTTACTTGGCGAAGTGCAGGTGACAGAGTGCATTAGAAACTCTTCCGATACAGAGGCAAAAGGAGTATATGTATGTCCGGGAAAAAACAATTCGCAATGAATTTCGTCCGCTACTATCAATATATCATTTTGAAGGCAGATTTTACCAATACGTACTAACTCCTGTTTTGTCCATACTCTGCCTGCCGGATTATGTGGATTACACAACAACAGAAGTTTAACTTTCGGATCAGCTGCTTTCTTTTCTAAATCATCAAAGTTTATCTGGTATGTTCCGTTTATATAAATGAGAGGATTGGTAACTATCTCGCATCCATTATTACGGATGGATGAGAAAAAGCAATTGTATACCGGAGTTTGTACCAATATCTTGTCTCCGGGAGATGTCAGGGCTTTTATTATTACAGACAGTGCTGGTACAACTCCGGTTGTATAAATAATCCAATCTCTTTCTATTGTCCAATTGTGTTTTCGCCCAAATCAATCTACAATAGAGTCATAATATTCAGAGGGAACTTTTGTATAACCGAAAATACCGTGTTCTACCCGTTTTTTCAATACATCAACCACAGCAGGAGCTGTACGGAAATCCATATCAGCTACCCACATAGGCAAAACATCCTCTTCCGTCTCTATATCCCATTTATAGGAGTGGGTACCACGACGGGGGATTACTTCATCAAAATCGTATCTCATGCGCTAAAGCAGGTTATATTGTCCCATAGTTGTAATTCACAGTCAGCAGGTTTTTTGATGTTTTTGTCGATGATAATTTCACCGTAACTTTCTGCCATGATACTCCCCCTACGTGGATTTTTTATACTATGTACCGGACTGTTGATAGTGGCTTGTACACTGCTATACTCAAAACAGAGATCAGCATCATCAGCCATTATACAATTTTCCATAATAAGATTATGAGCATAACAAAGTGGTTGGGTTCCTGAAATCTTACAATTTACCAGACGTAGGTTGTGAGAATGCCAACCTAAGTATTCGCCATTTAGTTCAGAGTTGTACACTGTTACATTTTCAGTATTCCAGAAAGCGTCTTTCGAATTGATTACTGCATTGCGGATTTCTACATTCTTACAATATTGAAATGAGTAATTTCCGTTTTGACTGTAATTTTTAATACGGATATTTTCACCGTACATAAACAAGTAGTCGGCCTTATCTATCTGTACATTTTTTAATTCTACATTGCGGCAATACCAAAAGGTTTCGAGTGCATTGGGGAGCTGTACATTTTCCAGTTTAACCCCATCCATTTCGCGAAACATTTTCGGAGCTTCTACCACAGTGTCGGTCATATGAAGGTTTTGAGAATACCAGAGGGCGGCACGTGCCCCTTCCGTAAAGAGACAATTTTTCACGATAAAACCATTCGTATGCCAAAAAGGATATTTACCTTCGAAACGACAGTTTACAGCTATAATATTACTACATTCTTTCAACGCTGATTCGCCGGTATGAATGGTTACATTTTCCAGTTGCAAGTCATGTGTTGCAAATAGAGGGCGTTCGCCTTCATATTCCTTGTTTTTAATTATTTCCATATTTCAATTGTTTTTTATTTTATAATTATAATTCTGTTTTATAGGCATTTTGCCGACTCTTTATTCTTCAGACGGCGTCTTATTTCCGTTATGGTAATTCAAAAGTGGCAGTTACATTGCCCGAACCAAGAGCAGATGCCAAGCCCACAGGATTGTCCACACGTCCCAGACGTGTATAACTGTAAGACGTAGAAAATGTCTTATAAAAGAGTACTACACATGAAGAACCATAAAGCATTAAATCTCCTGTTTGGATTCTACCGGGATTGGAAGATGCCGTCGGAAGATTTTCCGGTAAGTAGTAATACTTTTCATTATTATTCATTTCTGACATATTCACAGTCATTGGCAGTAACGACTTAAATGCCGTTACTGTTGGATTTTCTTCCAGAGTTACATTGAACGAGGTGGAACCAATGTTTATTTTAAGATTATTATTCATAGAATTATCCTCTTCATTATTACCTGGTTTATTGGGATCATTGTTATTATCTGACTCATCAGGGTCGACAGTAGGCGCAGGCTGTGTTGTATCCGGCGGACTCGGGAAAGGGTCATCGGTACTACACGATGTGAGACTGACCAATAATGTCAGTGCCACAAAAGAAGTTATAATATAATATTTCATATTCGTATCCTTTTTCATCATTTCAGATATTCTTTGAAGAAAGATTCCAGTTTGTCAAATGGAATAAGGTTTGTCCGATCGTAAAGATCTACGTGGCCTGTACCCGGTACGATATACAATTCTTTCGGTTCGGCAGCTTTACTATAAGCATCTTCACTGAATTCGCGTGAGTGCGCATTTTCTCCGGCAATGAAAAGCATGGGACGAGGAGAGATAGTCTCGATATCAGCAAACGGATAAAAATTCATGAATTTCACGTTGCTTGTCAATGTGGGATGTGTAGTAGTCAGTGATGTTGCACCTTCGGGTGTAAACTCTCCGCGTTCTGTACGATAGAATTCGTAAAACTCGCGTTCTATCGGAGAGGAGCTTTCTGTTAGTTCGTGTACTGTACCACCGGTATATTTCGTTTCCCCACCTAAGAATTCCACATAGCGTTGTTCGGCAGCTTCGGCAATGATCTGTTTTCTTTGTTCCAGTGTTAATGCATGTTTCAGGCCATTACGACTGGCTGTACCCATGTTGTACATACTTATGGTTGCGATGGCTTTCAAACGCGGATCGATTTTAGCTGCACTGATAGCAAAACTTCCACTACCACAAATCCCGATCACACCAATGTGTTCACGATTGACAGAAGGATGTGTACCAAGATAATCTACTGCGGCACTGAAAGATTCTGCATAAAGTTCGGGAAGGACTGCATTACGTGGTTCCCCTTCACTCTCACCCCAGAAAGATAAGTCGATGGACAAGGTTATAAAACCACGTTCGGCCATCTTCGTAGCATAGAGGTTGGCACTCTGCTCTTTGACGGCTCCCATAGGATGCCCCACAATAATTGCCGGATATCTTTCACTTTCTTTCATGTCTTGGGGAAGAAAGAGATTGCCTGTCACTTTCATTTTGTACTGATTGAGAAAGGTTACTTTCTCTGTGCTTACCGTACTACTTTTATAGAAGTTGTCTGCGTCGGTTTGCGCAAAAGAGAGGGTAGTACTGAGCATTGTAAGGGATGTTGCTGCTAATAATAAGTTTCGTTTCATATCTCTTAGGGTTTTAATGAGTAAAGAATTGATTGTCTATTTTTCATATTGCAAATGTACGGGGAAGAAAAGAGATTCTTTGTAGACAAATTACAGACATCATAACCCGAATTACAGATTGTAATATTTACATTCACTTTTTCTTATAAAACCGGATAAAAAGAGAATCTAAAGATATAGCAAGAGGGTGCCAAAAGTGAAACTCACTATCATTAAAACGCAGGTTAACGCTAATCTACGCAAAGATTAAGAGTTTGTTTAAATCTGCGATAATTTGCGTAGATCTGCGTTTCTAAAGTTAGATATTGATAGCTTTCTCAGACTTTTGATACCCTCTTACTACCGTTGATATCTGATTATAGATTACATTCCTTTTGTCTTCATGTCAATTACAAAACGATATTTGACATCATTCTTTTCCAAACGTTCCATGGCTTCGTTTATTTGGTCAACACAGATTAATTCTATCTGAGCCGTGATATGGTGTTCTGCACAGAAATCAATTACTTCTTGTGTCTCGGCAATGCCACCAATATTGGAACCGGAAAAACTCTTGCGTCCGTTTACGATATTGAATGCACCGACTTCCAACGGTTGATTAGGAAGGCCAACCAATACAAGACTACCATCTACTTTCAAAAGATTCAAATACATATTAACATCGTGTCGTGCGGAAACCGTATCCAGAATCATATCAAACTTAGAGAGGTTTCCCATTTGGTTCGCGTCAGTAGACAGCACGGCTTCATCTGCACCCAACTCTTTGGCTGTTTCTATTTTAGAGGGAGACGTAGTAAAAACGGTTACATGGGCTTTCATCGCTTTTGCAATCTTTATAGCCATATGGCCCAAACCACCAATACCTATGATACCTACTTTTTTCCCAGGTCCTGCTCCCCAATGTTTCAAAGGAGAATAAACCGTGATTCCCGCACATAAGATAGGAGCTGATGCTGCAAGATCAATTGTCTCAGGCAGTTTCAATACATAATTAGCATCGGCTACAATCATTTGCGAAAAACCACCATAGGTTTGTCCTCCAAGATATTTGTCGGGAGAATTAAAAACAACCGTCCAACCTTCTTCACAATATTGTTCTTCACCGTTGTGACAATGTTCGCAGTGTCCGCAACTATCGACGATACAACCGATGCCAGCCAAATCTCCGACTTTGAATTTAGTTACGTCTCTACCTATTCCGGTAATACGTCCTACTATTTCATGTCCGGGAACAATAGGATAGGTAGTTCCCCCCCAATCATTATGGATGGAATGAAGGTCAGAATGACAAATACCACAATACAAAATATCAATCTCTACATCATTCGGTAGAAGCGAACGACGTTGAATTTCTAAACTATGAAGCGGAGCTTCTGCTGATTCCGTTCCATACGCTTTTACTGTTTTTGTTTCCATATTTTTATTTTAATGTAATCAATCCGTACTTTAGAAGAAGATATCACTTTATCAAATTAGTTTTCCCATCTCATAGGCTTCTATCAAGGCAGGATTGCCTTTTATCTCACCTACATGCCAGACATCAGTAGCAAGAACTTTGCCTTTTACGACCGGATTTTCCAGACAATCTATAAAGCCCATCAGGTTATCGAAAACATGTTCTAAGCTGGCAAGCCCTTCTTTTCCTTCGGCAGCGGCAGCAAGGAAATAAAATTCTTTGTTTTTCATTTCGGTATAAGGTCCGCAACAACGGTCGAGTAATGTTTTCAGTTGTGCACTCATTGCATAGAAATAGACGGGAGTACTAAGAACTATGACATCAGCAGCCAGCATTTTAGCAATGATTTCCGCCGCATCATCTTTCTGAGGGCATGGTTTCTTATATTGGCTGCATACACTGCATCCCATACAATAGTGGATCGTTTTATCCCGTAGAAAAACCTTTTCCGCTTCATTTCCAGTTTCTATAGCTCCACGCATGAATTCATCACAGAGTGTGTCAGAGTTGCCTCCGCGTCGCGGGCTGGATGATAAAATCAGTACTTTTTTACTCATAATGACAGGTCGTTTAATTCGTTGTTTTTTTATGTTACAAAAGTACACTGTTGTAAGGAGATACTTTGTAGATAAATTACGGATAATATAACCCCAATTACAGATTGTATAAGGTTTCACCACAAAGGTAGCAGAGGACACAGAGTTTAAATCTTTATTGAAACGCAGATGATCGCAGATTTTCGCAAAGAGAAACAAATGTATGATAAAGAACTACAGTCTTTTAATCTGCGTTCATTTGCGATTATCCGCGTTTCATCAGAGAAAATAATATCTCTGTGCTCTCCGTGTCCTCCGTGATGAACCGTTTCATTTCTATTCAGGTATGATAACCCTGATTACAGAAGAAAATGGCTTTTTAAATCAACTTTAGCTTGGCATAAAAAAAATGTACCCAAATTACGGATAGTATAACCCAAATTACAGATTTGACTAATTCCGCTGAATCAGTGTATATTTTATTTATATCTTTGCTAAAATTCAAATACTTACGTCTATGGATAATATAGTAAACTTAGAAAGTGTAGACCGGTACAACAGTATGTATGGACTCGAGACATTGCACCCATTAGTGAGTGTCGTCGATCTTACAAAAGCAACTAAGATCATTAATCACACCCAAATGAATTATGGGGTTTATGCACTCTTCTTAAAGCAAACCAAGAGTTGTGATCTCAAGTATGGGCGTAGATCTTATGATTATCAGGAAGGAACGATTGTCTGTTTCGCACCCGGTCAGACTGTACGTGTAGATATGATCGAAGATGAAATCACGCCGGAAGTTTATGGTATTGTTTTCCATCCCGATTTGATTCGTGGCACTTCTTTGGCAAAGAGTATGAAAAGCTATACTTTCTTCTCCTATGCTGTCAATGAAGCACTTCATCTTTCAGATCAGGAAAAAGAGATTGTTATGGATTGTCTCAAGAAAATCAGCATTGAGCTGGAACATGCTATTGATAAACATAGCAAGGCTCTGATTGCAATGAATATAGAATTACTCCTTAATTATTGCATGCGGTTCTATGAACGACAGTTTATTACCCGCAGTAATGCAAATAAAGATGCTCTTACGAAATTTGAGCAACTTTTGAATGAATATTTCCTAAGTAAACTCCCCATGCAAGAAGGTTTGCCTTCAGTGAAATATTTTGCAGACAAAATTTGCCTTTCCTCCAACTATTTTGGAGATATGGTAAAAAAGGAAACAGGAAAAACTCCACAAGAGCATATTCAAGATAAGGTTATTGAAATGGCAAAGGAACATATTGTTGAAACGAATGAAACTGTTAGTCAGATAGCCTACACTTTAGGCTTTCAATATCCACAGCACCTTTGCCGGTTATTTAAGAAACGCGTAGGGTGTACTCCCAATGAATACAGAACGCAACAGGGACAAATTATTTAATATACTTCATATTATGGATGAAATTATAAAGATTGATACCATTGATCAATACAATAAACTGTATGGATTGGAAACCATGCATCCGCTGGTCGGAATTGTGGATTTGAAAAAAGCAACCAATCGTCCGAATCATATCCGGATCAATATGGGCTTTTATTCGCTATTCTTGAAACATACGAAGTGCGGAGACCTCAAATACGGTAAAAAACAATATGATTATCAGGAAGGAACAATTGTTAGTTTTGCACCAGGACAGGTTATAGGTATTGAATTGAAAGAAAACGTCCAACCGTCTTCCATAGGCATTGTGTTTCATCCTGACTTAATTCGTGGTACATCTTTGGGGCAGCACATCAATAAGTACTCTTTCTTTTCTTATGAGGTAAGTGAAGCGCTTCATGTGTCTCTTGCTGAACAGCAAATAATAATGGACTGCCTTAAAAATATCACGATGGAGTTAGAGCGTGCAATAGATAAGCATAGCAAAATTTTGATAGCTAAAAACATAGAACTATTGCTTGACTATTGTATGCGTTTCTATGAACGGCAATTTAACACCCGCAGTGGAGTGAATAAAGACATTATTGTACAGTTTGAACATCTCCTGGATGATTATTTCCTGGAACAAAATGCAGAAAAGAATGGTTTCCCCACCGTGAAATACTTTGCAGATAAGGTTTTTCTTTCGCCTAATTATTTTGGTGATTTAATAAAAAAAGAGACAGGGAAGAGTGCCCAGCAGCACATTGTGTTCAAAATAATCAATCATGCAAAAGACCAGATACTCAATACCAATCAGCCAATTTCTCAGATTGCATATAAGTTAGGATTTCAGTATACGCAACATTTTTCACGTCTGTTTAAAAAGAACGTCGGATGTTCACCTAATGAGTACAGGGCACAAAACGATATAGTTCTTTGATAAACTACTTAGTGTAGTCTTTGCTAAAAATAGGCTGTTTTTATGAAAAAAAACATATTGAATATAGAAACTGTACATCAATGTAATTGCTGTTTAGGGTGTAAAACGCTTCATCCATTGATAAGTGTCATTGATTTGTCGAAAGCTAATTTGGAACAACGTACCCTTAAGTTTGGCTTCTATACAGTCATATTGATAGAAGGTCATGCTGAAGATTTCCTGTACGGACGTAAATATTACGATTATTCCAATGCATCATTGATATTTCTTACTCCGGGAGAATCCTTTAAGGCGGATAAAAACAAGATACTTTCTCAAAAAGGTTGGTTGCTGGCATTTCACCCGGATTTACTTTATCACACTTCGCTGGAAGCAAATATAAAGAATTACTCATTCTTTTATTATAAACCGGAGGAAGCCTTACATCTTTCTTTGCGTGAAAAGACAAAGATAATAGAATGTTTATGCAATATCGGAGAAGAATTGCAACATGCCATCGATTGTCATACTAAAACAATTATTTCGAGATATATCGAGTTGTTTTTAGACTATTGCACTCGTTACTATGAACGGCAGTTCATCACACGCAACGAACCCAATAAACTCATAATCAATAAAACCGACTTGTTATGGGATGAATATGTTCAGTCTGGCAAACTCATGAATGGCATATTACCATCAGCTGAGTATTGTGCAAAGAACCTTCAATTATCTCCTCATTACTTTAGCGATCTGTTAAAGTTTGAGACAGGGAAAAATATATATGAGTATTTCCAGCAAAAACGTTTTGAGACATCTAAAAGAATGTTGTCCGATAAGAACAATACGACTGCCCTGGTTGCAGATAAGTTAGGTTTCTCTAATGTACAGTATTTTAGCAGCCTGTTTAAAAAGATAACCGGAGTGGCACCGAATGAATACAGAATTTCACAAAATTAATGTTGCCGGGAATTTATGTTTATTTCACCTGTAAAATGTAGTTTTCGGTTCCTTGTAATATCTACAATATCTTTGAAACAATTCAGCTCACCTCTACTACCATGTGTGTAGAAAGATTGTTAAAACGCAAACAAGCGCAGATTTTCGCAGATTATAATAAGACTACATTAATGATATTCTTTACATGACTTTGCGATAATCTGTATTTCAAAATAGTTGGAATACAATATTTATACTCCCAATGAGCATGAATGCAGTATCTATTTGTCTATGTTGACAACTTCACCAATCACAGGGTTGAGAACATTTAGCGAATCCGTCTCTATCATTTTTCGTACATTCATGATCGGTTCGTCCCACCGATGTTTTGCTAAAGCAAATTTAGAGTGGTGCACCGTCGGTATCTTCCCCTATAAACATATGCATTCGGGTTCGTTTTAATAACTTCATATTCTTATCTATTATTTCACGTTGCAAAATTGCACAGAATCTACAAAAGCTTTTGTATACAAATTACGGATAGTTATACCTTAATTACGGTTGTCATCTTTAGAGTCTGTTTCAATTTTCCTCGGCATTATTTGGAAACGCCCGGAAGTTCGTGTATATTTGCACAAAACTTTTTCTCAAAATGAGGCAACACAGTTTTGAAATTCAGAATTCAAAGATGCACAATGTGATTCGATTAACAGAGTCCCGGTCGGGATTTTGTCGATTGATGCATTTTGATCTTTGACATTTTGAACAACGTTCAAGATCTGTCCGGTATAGAATTCGTGCAGATCGGGAACGAAAAAAGCTATGCAGGCCTGTACTTTTCATAATTGAACCTTTTTCCTCATTCATTTTATGATTTGCGCATAACTGTCTCTTCACTGAGGCGGTCTTTCTCATGCCCGTATATTAACTTGTGCGGGATTTCGTGTTTCTATACATTTAAAAGTCTTATATTCTTTACTCTTAATTATTATACTACTATGAATAAGAATAAATCAAACAAAACATTTACGGATAAAAGTAATAAGTATACTATACAATCGGTACATATTGAGCATCATGGGGATTCTAAAGAGATCTGCGGAACTTCCGGACATATGTATCTGAATATCCTTTTTAGGGAAGCAGTTACTTCCTCCCATCATTTTACAGCATTCTGTTATAATAGTTTGCTAAATCTGGCAGGTGAATCCGAAGGCAGGCCGGGAGATACAGAGTTGGATGAGAACGTCCTGAAATTGACTTTCCATCCTAAAAGGATGTGGACGGAAGGGCATTATTTTGTACTATTATTACACAATGATGAACCTCTTTACAAGGTTTCTTTCTCTTTAGGAGAAAAAGGAATGATCGATTGCAACTATGAACCTGTCCATAAAAACTCAGTAGACTATATGCTTGCCCGTTATTTAGGAAAGAATCCATTGTGGTATAATGAGTTACATAATCTTCCGGGCATGACAGCTGCGCGTCGTCAACTATTGAACTTATATAAACAGAGTGAATTCGACCGGTTGCGTAAGCGTCGAAAGCTGAATGTTCTCCGGCATTATTCTAATTTTGTCATTACCGGAGCGGGTGGAAGGAATAAGGAGATTTTCGCAAAGAATGCAGCTTTTCTACTTATCGGCTCGGAGATTTACTTCAAACAGGTGAACGCGTATACGCTGACCGAAACACATAATGCGGTGGATCCTTATGAAACGGCAACTGAACTTTTCACCCAGTGTTACGGAAGAGTTATTTATCTGGATCATTTATTAGCATTAACCTCTCCGGGTGCTTCGAACGTGATTGGCAAGATGATTAATGCATTGCAAAAACAAGAAGGGATGTTTATACTGTCCGGCATGGACGCCGAGATTAATCAATTGTTTGAGTTAGTCCCCGAACTTGCTGCGTATTTTCCGGAAGAGAACCATTTTAAGACAGAAAGTTTCTCCATGCATGATATACTTAATTTAATAGAGCAGCAGCTGGAAAGCGAATCCTTTTATCTTTCGTCGGATGCACAACAGGTTTTGTACCGGAGCATGAAAACAGAATCTGATAACGGAACATTGTTATATTGGAAAGAAGATACCGTCAGTAAGTTTATCCATAAGGCCATCTATCCCCGTATGCAAGAACGCATTCTTCTCGAAGATAATCAGCCATCCGAAGATTTGCCCGAAGCTCTTATACGTATTGAAGCACAAGATATCGATACAACTTTTTTTGAAGCTCAAGCCAACTTGTTTGATGAAAGCATGAAGCAGCTGAATGCTTTGGTTGGTTTAAGTAAAGTAAAGCAGAATATGGAACAGGCTTTCAAATTTGTACGTTTCAATGAAAGACGTAAACAGTTGGGGTTACCTGTTCAGGGTCCAGGGGCACATCACATGATTTTCACCGGTAATCCGGGAACGGGAAAAACAACAGTAGCCAAGATGGTAGGGAAGATATATCATGCATTGGGGCAATTGTCCAAAGGAGAGGTTATAGTGACCGGACGTTCACAGTTGGTAGGGCGTTTTATCGGGGAGACGGAAAAGAATATGCAGGAAATTCTGGAACGTGCACGTGGCAATGTACTATTCATAGACGAAGCATATACGCTTTATGATGGAGCAAGTGATCATAAGGACTTTGGATTTCGGGTATTGGAGTCCTTATTAGCCGTACTTGCATTGGAGCATGCTGATATACTGGTTATATTTGCCGGTTATGAAAAAGAGATGAAGGCGATGATGGATGCCAACTTGGGACTGTGGGGACGTTTCCCGCATCAATTTCATTTTGAAGATTACTCTGTTGACGAATTATTACAGATAGGATATGATCTGTTGGATAAGAAAGGATATGTGCTGACAAATGGTGCGCGGAGTGTTCTGAAAGAAACAGTGGTCCACGTCTGTGAGCATAAAGATTCGTATTTCAGTAACGCCCGCTGGATGGGACAATTAATAACGAACGGGGTACTTCCTGCAATGGCAGAAAGAGTATTCAGAAGCACGCCTTCAGAAGATAAGAGGCTTTATCAGACTATTGAAGAAGAAGATGTGCGTTTTGCTGTAAATCGGATGAAGATCAATGAAATGCGGCTATCTCCACGTTCTGTTATCGGTTTCAGGGCCTGATAATTAGGGAACAGTAGATTACTGATTTGCAGATAAAGACAAAAGACTTTACACTATTTACCTTTTGCCTGGATAGCTTTAGAGTCTTTTGTCTTTTTTTTACGTTCCCTTTTTCTTCCCTTATTCTCTTTTTGCTAACTTTACAATATGATAATTAGTGCAAGTCGCAGAACTGATATACCCGCCTTTTATTCAAACTGGTTTTTTAACCGGATAAAAGAAAGGTATGTGCTTGTTCTCAATCCTTATAACTCAAAAATGATAAGTAGGATTAGTCTGGATCCTGCCGTAGTGGATTGTATTGTTTTCTGGTCAAAGAATCCGGCTCCGATGCTTGAAAAGCTGGACAAACTGAAAGAATACAATTACTATTTTCAGTTTACTCTCAACCCTTATGGACCGGAAATTGAGAATCATCTTCCTATAATAAGCAAACGTATTGATACTTTCAAGCGTCTTTCGGACCGGATAGGTAAGGAGAAAGTAATCTGGCGTTATGATCCGGTTCTTACCAATGAGACATATACTCCTGGTTTTCACAAAGAGAAATTTGCTGAAATCGCATATGAGTTAAAGGAACATACAGAGAAGTGTATGCTTGGTTTTATCGATCATTATCAGCATATCCGCACTGCTGTCAGCCGATTCAACATACAACCTCTACTGAAAGCGGATATTGAGGAGATGGCGGCATCCTTTAAAAAAACGGTGGATACCTGTTCTATTCAATTGAATACATGTACAGTCAAGGTAGATTTGACTCACTTGGGCATTCCGGATGGATTGTGCATTGATAATCAATTGGTGGAAAGAATTACAGGTTATCCTATATCCGTCCGGAAAGATAAAAATCAGCGTGATATTTGCCGGTGTGCGGAAAGTATTGACATCGGTACTTATGAAAGTTGTCTGAATGGCTGTATTTATTGTTATGCCATCAAAGGAAACTATAACACGGTGAAGTATAATTTGAACAAGCATGATAAAAATTCTCCTATGCTTGTCGGAGAATTGCAAGAAGATGATATCGTGAAAGAGCGTTTGGTTAAAAGCCTGCGCAATGATCAGTTTTCGCTGTTTTAAAGATTGAATATCATTCAAACAAGAGTACGTATTTAAGGGTGTGTTAAAATGGATTTTAACTTACATTTAAATACGTACTTTTATACCTATAAAGTACGTACTTTATCATCGGCTGATATACAGACTTTTATCTTTTGTTTTCTCTGCGCTCCTTTTGTACACAAACGGGTTGGGTAGTTTGTCTTGCAGTAAGGACATCGATAAGTTTATTATAACCCAACGTACCAAAGGTCGTAGGGGAATGATGTTTTAGATGTACATGTAAAGCAGTACGACATGTGCATGTGGAGCGGTACGACATGTACATCTAAAACATCGTCCCCCGGTGAGAGAAGGAACATTCCCCGGTAAGTAAACTAAAGAAGAACGGTAAGGATGGAAAACAAAAACCGTTATCGTCTGGGCTATCACTGCATAAATAAGTATCTTTGTTCCCCGGAATTGTAGCCATACATCAATAATCATGAAGCAAAATACCATTCATATAAAAGATCTTTCCATCGGTTATCCTGGTAAAGGAGAGGTGAAGGTGGTTGCCGGGCACATCAATGCCGGCATCAATAGTGGTGAACTAACTTGTTTGTTGGGAGCTAATGGTATCGGCAAATCTACTTTGTTGCGTACTCTTTCTGCTTTTCAGCCTAAGCTTAGCGGAGAAATTTTCATTCAGGGCCAAGAGATTGAACAATACAAAGACAAAGAGCTGTCAATGGCCATCAGTGTAGTGCTGACCGAAAAATGTGAAGTGCGCAATATGACTGTAACGGAGCTGGTGGGACTTGGACGTACTCCTTATACCGGTTTTTGGGGAACACTTGACGAGGATGATAAACAAATCGTAGAACGTTCTATCTCTTTAGTGAAGATAGAGAAGCTTGCCGATAGAATGGTGCATACGTTAAGCGATGGTGAACGACAGAAAGTGATGATTGCAAAAGCATTGGCACAGGAAACACCTATCATTTTTCTGGATGAACCGACTGCTTTTCTTGATTTTCCCAGTAAGGTAGAGATGATGCAACTGCTTCATCGGTTGAGCCGTCAGACGAATAAAACGATTTTCCTTTCTACACATGACTTGGAATTGGCATTGCAGATTGCCGACAAAATATGGCTGATGGATAAAATGAACGGAGTCATAATTGGCACTCCTGAAGATCTTTCACTCAATGGTAGTTTAAGTACCTTTTTTGCTCATAAGGGGATTATTTTTGATATTGAAACCGGTCTTTTCCGGGTAGATAATGAATATATTACCAAACTTCGTCTTATAGGAGAAGGGGAGGGGTATGCTATGGTACGCAAGGCTTTACAACGTAACGGCATTCTTGCTGATAAAGAGGTGGAATCAGAGTTTTTTATTGAAGTCGGTGACTTGAAAAAGGAGGGAAGTTTTACTGTTTATTCTCAGCAAGGAGAAGTTTCAAAGGCAGATACTATAGAGGAATTGCTGGAAAAGATTCTGAATAATACGACAATATGCTAATATGCCAATGTGCCAATTGGCTGCGCTACCTATTGTTGTACATCAGTTAAGAATTAAATCTTTGATGAAACGCGGATGATCGCAGATAAACGCAGATTAAAAGACTGTGGATCTTTATTTATATTTGTTTCCCTTTGCGAAAATCTGCGTTTATCTGCGTTTCAATGAATCATCGCTTGTCGTTCCTCCCCGTGCGGGAAGCACTCATTGCGCAGCCAATTGGCACATTGGCAAATTATTCTTCCCTTTCCAATTTCATTATTGAAGGAATAAAGAACGCCAGTGTCCCAGTCAATACAATGGCAATACCGCATATTGCAAATACATTGGCAACACCGATAGCATCTGCTATAAATCCGGTAGCCATCAATCCCAAAATAGAAGGCAGTAAACTGATACTGTCAAACAACGAGAATACACGTCCCAGGAAAGAAGCCTCGATTTTAGTTTGAAGTAACGCTGTGAAAGGGCCCGAATTAAATGGAATAGCAAGACCTTGTACTACGGAAAATATAGCGTAGGCAATGAATGCCGAAGGCGGGAGAATGCCTGAAATAAAAATGCTTATTCCGATGATAACATAAGATACATTCATCATCACTACCTTCCGGATACGGGGATTCCATATTCCTAACAGAATACCACCCAACAGCATACCTAAACCGAAAAGAAGTTCGATCAGGCTGACCTGATAAGCTGTTCCCGAAAAGTTTTTTAATGTCATCAGAGGTAATAGCGCTACGATAGGCATTACAAAGAAAGTGATAAGCACTTCGATTACCATTACCCAACTCAATCCACGATTCCTGCTAATAACGTTGAAGCCTGCCTTCATATCCCGCAACACATTATCGGCAGTATCTGTTTCTGTTTTTTCCGGGTTAGGGATAAATACAAACAGCAAAGCCGTACAAGCTATAACAGCTCCTGCAACATCGAGAAGCATCACTATGCTCATGTCCGTAGCAACAATCAATGCAGCACCCAGCACCGGACCACAGATATTACACACAGCTTGTATCGCCTGGTTAATACTGGCAATACGCGTTAGCTCTTTCTCCGGAGCAAGCAACGGTATGGATGATTTCATGGCAGGTGCATGGAAAGCACTACCCATGGAACGGAGCATCAGTAACAGGTAAATTTGCCATATTTCGATAATATCAAGATAGAACAACAGTGCAATAACCCCGGAACAGAGAGCAACAAAGCTGTCTGCCAATATCATAGTCCACTTACGGTTCCAGCGGTCTACAAATACACCGGCAAAAGGACCTAATACTACTTGGGGTAATAATGCAGCAATAGTAGCAAACGAAAGTACTTCGGCAGAACCCGTTTCAAGACTGATCCACAGTACGATAGCAAACTGAGCAATTGAACTGCTGAGAATAGAAAATAATTGCCCTGACCATATAATAATAAACTTCTTCTTCCAATTATTCATAACCTTTCTTTCGTCGTTTTTTTCTACGTATCAGGAAGTATCCCAATGCAATAATAATTAGCAATCCTGTACCTGTTATAGCAAGGAGTGAGACATCGGAACGGCTTTGTTCGGCTTCATAAACTTCGAGACGCTTATGCACCGTATTAATAATCCCCCTTGATGTAAAAGTAGCTCCGGATACTGCATCTACTTTCTTTGCCAGTGCTTCCTGGGGCGTAAGTCCGTTCCAGGCTTTCAGTAAGCCATCATCTATGGCTATCTGTACGTATTTCGGAGTGTCTTTATTGGGTAGAAGCTTCACTTCTGATATCTTTCCGGAAGCATCCAATATGATCTCCAATGGGGTAGGACCGGCGAAACCGATTACTTTATCTGTATAAGGTTTCGATTGTAGTATAAGGGTATCGTTATTCATGTAAACATCTCTTTTATCCCTTCTTCAAGGGTATGTGGAGTATAATTGATTTCTCGTTTTGCTTTTGCAATACTCAGGCCGCTAAAACGGGGACGAGGGGTGGCTTCCTGCATTTCTTCCGTAGTGACAGGCAAAATAAGGGAACGGTCCAACTTCAATACCTCAGCTACGCGATAGGCTATATCAGCTATAGAAACGCAATCGCTTCCGCAGATATGGTAAATTCCATTACGGGGATGATGCATTAATTGTTCTACGGCATATGAGATATCACCTACAAAAGTAGGAGTACGCCATTGATCGGAAACAACACGAATTGTTTCACCGCTACGTAGTTTGTTGGCTACCAGTTGTACAATATTACCATGTTGACCGGGCAATGCTTTCCCATAGACCACGACTACGCGGACAATGGCATAGTTACCACAGCATTCTGCAACACGCTCTTCCCCTTCAAGTTTGGTAATCCCGTAGTAATTGACCGGATTAGGCTCATCTTCTTCTGTATACAACCGGTCAGTTCTGCCATCAAACACAAAATCGGTGGAAAGGTGTATAAAACGACTTCCATACTGTTCGCAGGCACGCGCCAGATGTTCTACCGCAGTGATATTGGTAGCACGCGCCTCATTATGATGTGTTTCGCAGAAGTCTGGTACTGACAGTGCAGAGGTATTAATAACCACATCCGGACAAACTTCCTTGAAGAGTGCCCGTACTTCTGATGCATTACGTATGTCTGCACGGATAAACTGATAGCCGTCGCTACTTTGGATGTCATTGCGTAACGAACAAGCAGTAATGTTGTATATTTCGCGTGCCACGAGATCGTTCAGTATCCATCGGCCGGTAAAGCCGTTGGCACCAATAATTAGAATATTCATGCTTTATTATTAAGGGTAATAGGGGTTTCTTCCTTGCTGTACTTCTATGCGTATTCCAAATGAACCATCGGCCGATTTCAATTCGAAAGCTCCTTTGAAAGCATTTCTTTCCCAAGGTAGTGCACTACGGTTAGGCACCCTGTATCCATCGGCATTATATTCACCGTATGTATTGATTCGCATACCGTTTTTCAGCTTGAATGATCCCATTTGCAGGTTTTGTGCAGAGCCGAAACCAAATCCGCCGAATCCGGAGAAAGAAGGGGTAAAAACGTTTGATAATCCCTGTGAATAAGTTACATCCGGATTGAGACGGAACAATTGATTAAAATCTTTGCCGGTATCGGACAGAGAAAGATCTACTTTGGGCAAATGGGGAGGCATAACACTCATCAAACCCATATCCAGCAGAAATCCGCCAAACTCCTTATAGTTCTCTTCCGGAGCACGAGGGGTACGATCATCTGACGGTAGTTCCGATTGTGCGGACACTACAGCCGTTGCCAGTAGCAAAGAAAGAAATAATATCAGCTTTTTCATATCCGTAGGTTATTATTGAGGCAAAGATAGAAAATATTTGCTGATTATCTATATCAGGGAATAATCTGTTGTATAAACTTAACTTGAATAATGGGCGGTTAATCATTGAGTGCTTCTCTTACAATCGCTCTGTTTTATTTCCCTCCGATTTTAAAAACAGGATAAGCGATTGGAACTGTTTTCCATTTCATCTTCATCGGATCGTACACCCGTTCCATGCCTCCGTGAAGCTCAAGCCAATTGGTTACCTTCAACTCCATGATTACTCCGTAGTAACTCTGTGGAGCCATAGGAGTGAGATAACCGTGTGCCGCATTGCGTTGCCCGTTGATGGAGTATTGCCCGACTGCTCTTATTTTGAGCCAATCATTAATACGATATCCGAATGAGCCGTTGAAACCGGCATCAAACTGAGACCCGTGAACGAAGGAAGGCATTGTATATTTTGTTGTATAAATCCCTCCGGTAACATCCCATCGCTCATTGAACTGATAGGTATAGGCGGCACCGACATCTATGTGAGTACCCATAGTAGGATACGTATTGTATGTACTATAGGTGCTGATGTAACTGTTGGGAGTGAGTATGAAATTGTCATATCTGTTATAGTCGCGTGCCCAGGGGTTAGAATCCTGACCAAGACGTGGTTTGGGCCAGGGAGTCCGGACAAATTCGGGGATAGTGATACGCATCGTCATGCTGTCTGCTGCCACAGGAGAGGCATGATGTGAGTCAGGAGTAGCATCCGGCAAAATGAAACCACTGTCGTCTGTATGTACAGGTGAACGGCTTTCCGGGACGGCGGGAACCAATAGCTTTATACTATCATTGGGCGCCTCGGTCTGTGAAAAAACCGCGATTGCGAAAAGAGAGAATAGAAAGCCGATGCAGATCCTTTTGTCCATAATTTCGTCCTCCGTTAGTTAACGATCATTTTATAACCAATACCACGCACATTAACGATACGTATCCGTTCATCCTGTGCTAATTTATGTCTTAACTTGGTGATAAACACATGCAGACTGCGGGAGTTAAAGAAACTGTCATCTCCCCATAACTCCAGCAAAACGTTTTGCGTATTCACAACCTGATTACGATTCTCGCACAATCGTTTTAGTATCTCCGACTCACGATGAGAGAGCTCCTGCTTTGTACCGGCATAGATAAGTGTTTGTGCTACAGAGTTAAAAATATACCGTCCAATCTCAAAACACGTTTCCTTGTGCGTCTCGGTAAAAGAAAATGCTTTCCCGGCTAATGATTTGATACGTATAATGAGTTCCTGCATGCCAAAAGGCTTCTTCAGGTAATCATTTGCACCAAGTTCAAAACCTTCTACTACGTCATTGATTGCCGACCGGGCTGTGAGAAAGAGTATCGGTGTTTGCCTGTCTGTCTGACGGATACGGCGTACCATTTCAAATCCATCCATGTGCGGCATCATCACATCGGCTACCAGTACATCCGGGCGTAAATCAAAAAACAGGCGTAATCCTTCTTCACCATTGGCGGCTGTATGGATAATGAAGTCACTCTCTTCAAGCGTGTCTTTAATGATCATGGCGAGGGTGAGTTCATCCTCCACCAGCAGTACTTTGATTTTGTCCTTACTCATAATAAAACTACTCATTAATTACCAATGTGAATGTACTTCCGTGTCCCGGTTCACTCTCAACACTAACAGTGCCGCCATGTTTCTCTATCATCGTACGGACATAATAGAGCCCTAACCCGTAGCCTTTAACGTCATGAAGATTACCGGTAGGCACACGATAGAATTTATCAAATATATGTTTTTGCTTCTCGGAAGCTATGCCGATACCCTGGTCGGTAACTGATATTTCAACCTGTCCGTTCGCATTACGATGGCAATGCAATTTAATCAGAACCTGCCCCGGAGAATACTTCACGGCATTATCTATTAGATTGCTGATAATATTACTGAAATGAGTACGATCTGCCATCACAGAAAGATTGGCAGGTTCTATTTCATAAGTGATGGTTATCTCTTTTTCAGCTTTCAGCTTATGAAGTTCGATCAGAGTATCTAACATTGGTTTTAACTCCAAACGTTCGGTATGCAGGCGGAAAGTTTTCCGACGCTCCATGCTCATACTTAATATCTGTTCAACCAGTCCGCTGAGCCGTTGTAGTTGTTCCTGGCAGATACGGAGATATTTGTCGCGCTTCACTTTCTCTTCGGCCTGGTTAAAGTTGAGTAAGGCATCATTGGCAGCATAAGCTACAGAGATAGGAGTCTTCAACTCATGAGTGATATTATTGGTAAAATCGCTTGTTATCTCTTCCAATGATTTCTGGCGCAGGATAGTACGAATGAGATACCAGAAAGAGAAAGAAAGTATGATAAAAATAATGAATGAAGTAATAAGTATACCGATCATTTGCTTTAACACGAGCAGAGTTACAGGCTCTATCCAAAGGCGATACATAAATGAGGAATGAAGATCGAATGCATAATTGTAACATTGTGCTTTCGGTCCCGGAATATAACTGCTGTCTCCGGCAATACCGAGTGTGTCGGTAAAGGTCAGTGTAGAATCTATATTACTTCCGGAATGAAGAAACTCCGTCCGGTGCGGCAGAAAAATATTATTTGCTCTGAGAGAAAGAGTTAATAAACTATCATATACATGCAAATCGGGATCCATAAGAAGATCAAGGCCAGAGTGTAGTCCGCGTTGGAAGTGAGTGGCGAGTTCCAACATACTGTTTTTATCCTTTAATATTATATCCAGTCCGCTGTTGGAGGTTAAAGCAGCTTCTCCTTCTTTCTGATCTGCCATCTGAGCATTCTTATACTCTTTTATTGAATCATCGGGAGTATCTACAATCTCACCATTGAATAGCATTTCTGCTTTTTTATTAGAATCTTTAGGGGAACGGGCACTGTCATTATGTACGTATATCTCTACTACTTTTGTAGAATCTTTCAAATAGGTAATGTTGCTATCGCTTTGGGAAGTAAGTTTCTCGAGTTTTGCACTATCCAACTGGCTTGCATTCTGATAAGTAGTGGTACTACTACGAACAAAAGATTTTCCCTCATCATTATATCCGGCAGCAACAGATACCTCACCGTGTGCATCTCCATAGTTTCTCAGATTCTCTACGCGAAGCATCATCTCATTATAATCACTCATACGCATAGATTCCACGATACTATGTTCGAGATCGTCTTTCATAGTATGGTAAAGTCCCGTAAGCCAATATGCCTGATATGCAAAGATACCTATCAGCGAAACGAGTACAAGAATAGCAATATGTTTAAAAGGTAGTTTCATGCCCGATACACATGTTCTTTGTATAGGCAAAGATAAGAGGAAAGTGGATTAATCGCACCTAACGGTAAGACTAAATAACACTTTCTTCCGTTTTTCAGACTATTGGCAAGGTAACTATGACCCGTGTGCCTTGATTGTAAGCCGGATCAATGTATATATCCCCAGACAAACGATTGATGATGAGTTGGGTTAATTGTTGCAATAGACTATCTTTTATATGAGTATCGACAGCATAGGCGGAGAATGCTATTGTCAGGCATAAAGATAGTAAAGATTGTATGTCGAATCATGTTTGTTCCGGTTGTTTGTATATGTAAATCTACAATATATTCTGTATATAACGATCTTTTTACATTCATATTTTCTTTTATCAGTAATTTGGGTTAGATAATCAGTGATTTATATACCTTTATGATAGATGTTATTCTGTAATTTTGTACCATGATAATAAAAACTAAAACTATAAAGGGCAATGAAGATTAAAAGTATGATTATGGTAGTGATCATGATGTTATGTATCACTATAAATGCACAGGAACAGAGTAATAAGACATTGGTGGCTTATTTCTCGGCAACAGGAACGACGGAAAAAGCAGCGAAGTTGATTGTAGAAGTTACAGGTGGTACACTCTACGAAATACAACCTGAAAAGGAATATGTCACTGCTGATTTGGATTGGCATAACAAGTCCTCACGTAGCAGTGTGGAAATGTCAAATGCTAAATTACGCCCTACACTAAAATCTAAACCGGAGAATCTTGCAGATTACGATATCATTTATATAGGTTTCCCCATTTGGTGGAATTCAGCTCCGAGAATCATCAATACTTTTATTGAGAGCGATAATTTTGCCGGCAAGGTGATTATTCCCTTTGCCACATCGGGTGGAAGCAGTATTTCTAATGCAGAAAAAGAGTTGCGGGAAACCTATCCTGATATGAAATGGCAGAAGGGTCAACTTCTGAATGGTGCGACGAAGGAAGATATTAAGAAATGGACTAAAAAATAAATTGTTATGAGAAAGAATTTTGGGGCAAAGCCCTTTACTTATCCGCAGCCGGTGTTCATTATCGCTGCTTATGATGAAAATGGTACTCCCAATGCTATGAATGCAGCTTGGGGTGGTATCAGCGAAATGCATGAAATCAGTATTTGTATTAGTGAGGGACATAAAACGACTGCCAATATACTGAAACGTAAGGCTTTTACTGTAAGTATGGCAGAGGTCGGACAGGTGGTTGCCTGTGATTACGTAGGCATTGTTTCCGGTAATAAGGTCTCGGATAAATTTGCTCGTGCAGGTTTCCATGCTACCCGTTCGGAGTTTGTAGATGCACCGTTGATTGACGAATTATCCGTAGTGCTGGAATGTAAGTTGAAAGATTATAATCCGGAAACCTGTATTTTACGTGGTGAAATAATAAACGTAAGTGTAGACGAACGTGTTCTTGACGAAAACGGTAAGGTGGATGTATCCAAAGTGTCTCCTGTTATATTCGATCCGTTCAATAACGATTACCTGGAAGTGGGTAAAAAGGTAGGTAATGCCTTTTCGGATGGAAAAAGATTGAAATAAGGAGTAGCATTATATATGAAAGAAATAAGAATAGACTGCGCACACCAGAGTGAGGCGGAACTAGCTTTAGTGAAAGAACAGACACAATTGGTATTCCGCCTGAACCATACTATGCCGATGACGGATGAATATGATGAACTGCTTCATCGTCTTTTTCCGAATATGGGGGAAGGCAGTCATGTGAATACCCCGCTTACAGTTGTTCGTCCCCATGAGGTGAAGATTGGCCGCCATGTCACTATAATGAACGGTTGCCTGATGATGTCTGCTGGTGGCATCACGATTGACGATGATGTTCAGATAGCCGCCAACGTACAACTGATATCGAATAATCATGATCTCGACAATCGCTCGATTATTACTTGTAAGCCGGTACATATTTGCCGCAGGGCATGGATAGGAGCAGGGGCTACGATTCTTCCGGGAGTTACAATCGGTGAGAATAGTGTTGTAGGAGCAGGCAGTGTTGTGACCAGCGATGTAGAACCGAATACGATTGTAGCAGGTAACCCCGCTAAGGTAATTCGAAAGATTTAGATTTTTCAATTATTGGTTGTGGAAAAATATAAGAAAAAACGGAAGGGATTGATTTCTCTTCCGTTTTTATTCTTGTGAACCCTCGATTGAGCTTCTTCTATTTGTTATTCTTTGTTCGTTACTTGTGGAGATTCAGACAATATTCCTCTTTATATATATTTGTGTTCTGGGACAATGCACAAGGCATTTCAAACAGGTACTGCATCCATGTATGTCAACGATTTCATCTCTTGAAACAGATCTACTCCAAATTTTACCTTTAAGGACTTTTCTCTCGCAGATATTGACGCAAGTAATGCAATTACCGCATTTTGAAGATAGAGGTTCATGCAATACCGTTTCCAGTGGAGCATCAGTCAAAACCGTGCCGAGACATTGTGCTGCACCATATTCAGGAGTAATTAACAGGTTATTTTTTCCAATCCATCCTAATCCGCCAAGTAATGCAACGGTCTTATGGGGCAATACAGATTCTTTTGTTTCAAAATTGAATACGCCGTCGGCCAATAATCCCGTATCGGATTGTGAAATGGCTTTATAGCCCTTCCCGGTGATGAATTTGGCCAATTCGTCTGCTATTTCTCCCGCCTTATGTTCGGTTTGCGAATATTCATCATCGTCGAAATTGTAATTATCCGCTATCCGTACTTGTACGTAGTCGGGAATATTAAATACCATTTTAGCATATTCTGCAGTTAACGGAAGCGCAAAAACAATGGCGGTCGGGAGTTGTCTGTTTTGCTTTTCGTCTAAATGTGATATGCCGACAAAGCGTATCAGTTCTGCTCCTTGATTTTTTAATTCGTTTTCTATCTCTTGGTTTAAGTATTTCATGTTTCTTTTTTTGTAATAGGGATATAAATATCTGTTATAAGCTCCGAAGCCGGAGTTTTTTCGGGAGTGTTGATGTAAGTCTCAAAGGTGAACTGTTCCCGCAGGGTATAATCGCTTGTCGGCAACCAGTCAAGGTAAATATGGCGGTACACCTTATTCAGTTCATGATAAAACCCTTTGAAACGAAAGATTGCATATTCTCCCGCATGAATTTCATAAACGCCAAAGCCTTTCGGCATTTCAAATGACTGTGGCAATGTCACCCCAATCATAAAACGGCTTTGTTCTTCAGGTGTGATATACGGATAATCGAGAGTCAAGCTCACATATTTACATCCTTTTGAAGACAATTCATATTTTTCGGAAAATTGTAGCAACTGCTTCCACAAAACAGAGAAGCTATGGATGACATTATTTGTTCTTTCCAATTTCAAGTATGCGATTCGGATACCAGATATTTTTTCAATGCTTGGTTCAATTCGTATCGGATTCTTCCTCTCGGGATTGACGTTTGAATGCTTTTTGCGAAATTCCGGAATGGAACAATTGAAATAACTTTTGAATGCCCTCGAAAGTGTATGCTTGTTCTGATAATTGATTTGACCGAGAAGCTTCGGGACACTTACGTCAGTTGTTATTACCTTAAATGCAATGTACTCTAATCTCAGTCGTTGAATGTAAGTTCCAATATTTTCTCCACAAACAGCTTTGAAGAGCCTGCGAAAATAATACTTGGAGATACCTGCAACATGAGATAGCTTGTCAGAATCAAGGTCGTCAAACAAATGGCGGTTGATATATTCCTGAACTCTTATAATCAAATCATATTGCACATGAGCCGTATTGATCTTTTGTTTCCACCTCTTGATATTCGGAAGTCGTTTGGACATTTCCGTTCTCAACTCTTCCGAAGTGAGATTAACTCCTGTCTCTTTATAATATTCTTCGGGGAAAAGCCCCCAAAGATAAATGAGATAATCCATTGAAAAATCATAGAGTTTAACTCCATTGTGCAAACAATAGTCGCAATATTCCACATTTTGGTTTGCCTCAAGATTTGTATAATCTATATCTAAAGGTATTCCACACGTCTGGCAATATTTTGTTTCAGCATTGATTTTCATAAATATCCTGTTATTTGGATGCAAAGTTAATCAATAGATTGTACTAAAGGTTACCATAAATAGCCTTCTTTTAAAAGAAAGCAGAGAATACTTTAATTATAGATTCATTGTTATTCAGTCTGTTGTCAGTGTTATTATCTAATTCTTCTTTGTTTTGTATGGTAGTGGACGATAAGACTAAATAACACTACATAAGTTTCGGATAACGCAGACTAAACTGATTTTTGGCGTATTTTGCATTATCACTAAAACCAGATACAATATGAAACGAATTTATTTACTGTTTACTATGATTGGCATAGGGTTAACACACTTGTGTGCACAGTCTCAAGATAGCTTGGATATTTATATTGATAGTATTTATCACGAATTGCCTGAAGTGATGATAAAAGGCGAACGTCCCATTGTAAAAGCCACACAGGGCAAGTTGGTATATGACATACCACGGCTCATAAATGATTTGCCTGTCGATAATGCCTATGATGCAATCAAGGAACTTCCGGGAGTTGCAGAAATGAACGGTAGTATCACACTTGCCGGACAGGGTGTTACCGTAGTCATAGATGGTAAAGTGACTACTATGAGTACCGAACAGCTGAATACGTTGCTAAAGAGTATTCCTTCAAGCCGTATTGAGAAAACTGAAGTGATGTACTCCGCCCCGGCACGCTACCAAATTCGTGGAGCCATGATAAATATTTGTCTGAAACAAGGGGGAGGAAATGCTCCTTCTTTTCAGGGAGAACTTTTTAGCGATTACAGACAGAAACATTATGAAGCATTGACCGAGCGTGCAAGCCTCCTTTATTCCGGAAATAAATTCTCTGCTGACTTTCTTTACTCTTACGGACACGGACGCAACTATTTTTTAACGGACAAAGAGGCTTTGCATACGCTGTCGGATGGTCATGTATATCCAATGAATACACATGAGATGCAGCGCAGCCGACACAACACACACAGTGTTCGTCTTGGTGCGGATTACCTAATTGCAGAAGAACAGCAATTGAGCTTTGTTTATAATGGTACGTTCACCAATGGGCATAACCGGACTACAGTAGAAGGAGCACAAACCTCTAATACGCAAACACGTAGTACGGATCAACTTCATAATGGACGCGTGGATTATCGTACACCGTTTGGCTTGAAGGCAGGTGCAGAATTTACATTCTATAAGTCTCCTTCTACCCAATTGTTGCACAGTCGTTTAAATGATGACGAACTTGATTTTCTGAGTGATGATTGTCAGCGTATTAATCGTTGGAAGTTTTTCCTTTCTGAGGAACAAAATCTGGGTAAAGGTTGGGGAATCAATTACGGAGCGGTTTATACTACCAGTATAGATCATAGTCATCAATACTACTATCATCCCGAAAGTGGTGAATTATTGTCTGGGAATAATAACATGAAATCACGTCGGCGTGAGCAGACCTTAAACTTTTATGCCGGATTTAATAAAAGCTTCGGTGATAAATTATCGTTGGATGTTTCGCTGGCTACCGAACAGTTTCATACACCTGTCTGGAATGAATGGAATCTTTATCCGACTCTGAATCTCAGCTATGTTCCATCTGCCGGAAATATCTGGCAACTTTCTTTTAGCAGTGATAAAAATTATCCGGATTATTGGGCTACACAAGATGCTATATCTTATTTAGGAGGCGGATATTCTGAGATTCATGGCAATCCGTTCTTGAAGCCGAATATTGATTACCAGGCACAACTCACATATGTTTTGAAAAGTAAGTATATGTTTACTGCCTGGTATAGCCAAACGAAAGATTACTCTACCCAAACACTGTATCAATCTCCTGATCGCTTGTTGGAAATCTATAAATATTTAAATTTCGATAAGAAGCAACAGATAGGGCTACAGACGGTTATTCCTTTTAAAGTGAAAGAGTGGTTAAGTTCTCGCATTACTCTGATCGGAGTGTATGACCGGCAGAAAGACAGTGATTTTTGGGATATTCCTTTTGACCGTAAGATTTGTTATGGTATGGCTCATATGAACAATACGTTTACACTTTCCGGTAAGCCGGATATTAAAATAATCATTAGTGGTATGGTTCGTAGTAAAGCCCAGCAAGGTATTTATGATTTACCGGCATCCGGCAACGTGAACGCGGCTATAAGATATACGTTTGCAAAAGGAAAAGCTTTGCTCACTTTACGCTGTAATGATATCTTCGAAACCGGACAAATTTCGCCACGTATCCATTTTGCAACACAGAATGTAACGAATAACTATTCTTGCTTCCGTGAATTCGGTGTTTCATTTACCTATAAGTTTGGTGGCTATAAGGAGAAACAGCGGGAAGCAGTAGATACTTCACGATTTAAGTGATTTTTCTCTGCTTATTCCAACTTTTGTATGGAGTTAATTGTTAATTTTGCAACCTCAAAAGCGAAACTAATAATTACCCGATATGAAATCAGATATAGAAATAGCCCGTGGTACGGAACTGAAAAAAATAAAGCAGGTTGCTGAAAGTATTGGTATCCCGCGTGACGAAGTGGAAAACTATGGTCGCTACATTGCAAAAATCCCCGAGCAATTGATAGACGAAGAGAAAGTAAAACAGAGCAATCTGATACTGGTAACTGCTATCACTGCCACAAAAGCCGGAATTGGTAAGACTACTGTTTCTATCGGTCTGGCTCTGGGACTTAATAAAATAGGCAAGAAAGCGATTGTAGCTCTGCGTGAACCGTCTTTAGGACCTTGTTTCGGCATGAAAGGCGGTGCAGCAGGAGGTGGATATGCCCAGGTACTTCCTATGGATAAGATAAACCTGCATTTCACAGGTGATTTCCATGCCATCACTTCGGCGCATAATATGATCTCTGCTTTATTGGATAACTTTCTGTATCAGAACCAGTCCAATGGCTTTGGACTAAAAGAAATCCTTTGGCGTCGGGTACTCGATGTAAATGATCGCTCTTTGCGTAACATTGTTACCGGACTGGGTGCCAAAACAGACGGCATCACTATGCAATCCGGCTTCGACATTACTCCTGCTTCAGAGATTATGGCTATTCTCTGTCTGGCAAGTGATATGGAAGACCTTCGCCGCCGCATTGAAAATATACTTCTTGGGTTTACTTATGATGATAAGCCGTTCACAGTGAAAGATCTTGGAGTGGCTGGTGCAATCACCGTTTTATTAAAAGATGCCATTCACCCCAATTTGGTGCAGACGACAGAGAATACAGCGGCTTTTGTACACGGTGGTCCGTTTGCCAATATTGCGCATGGATGTAACTCTATCCTGGCAACTAAGATGGCTATGACTTTTGGTGACTATGTAATCACAGAGGCTGGTTTTGGAGCTGATCTTGGTGCAGAGAAATTCTACAATATAAAGTGTCGAAAGAGTGGCGTACAGCCTCGACTGACTGTTATTGTTGCCACAGCACAGGGATTGAAAATGCATGGCGGCGTTAGTCTTGATCGCATTAAAGATCCCAATATGGAGGGCCTGAAAGAAGGACTTCGTAACCTCGATAAACATGTTCGTAATCTTCGTGCTTTTGGCCAGACGGTAATTGTTGCATTCAATAAGTTTGCCAGTGATACGGATGAGGAAATGGAGTTACTTCGTCGTCATTGTGAAGAATTAGGAGTAGGATTTGCCATTAATAATGCGTTTAGTGAAGGAGGAGAGGGAGCTGTCGATCTGGCTAATCTCGTTGTGGAAACTATTGAGAAAAAACCATCCGCCCCCTTACAATTCACTTATAAAGATGATGATAGCATCGAACAGAAGATAGAAAAAGTTGCTACCGGTATCTATGGCGCAAGTGTGATTACATACAGTACGATAGCTCGTAAGAAAATCAAGCTTGCCGAAACGATGGGGATCACTCATTATCCGGTGTGTATTGCTAAAACGCAATATTCATTTTCTGCCGATCCGAAGATATATGGTGCAGTCAATAATTTTGAGTTTCATATTAAAGATATTGTAATAAATAACGGAGCAGAAATGATTGTTGCTATTGCTGGTGAGATCATGCGTATGCCGGGACTTCCCAAAGAGCCACAAGCTAAACATATTGACACTGTTGATGGCCAAATAGACGGGTTAAGCTGATGAATAATGTGGTAATATGATAATATATGCACACGGATGACAACGGAACTTTTTATTTTATTTATTGATAATCAAGGAAAAAGGAAATCTGATCCGTTGTCATCCGCTCGATCCGTCTCGTCTTGTGTGCTATAAAAGACTAATCCTCAACTGATTTCAACCACTTTTCGCATTATTATTAAAAACTGAGTAGCTACTATGGATTTAGCAACTACTCAATTTCTGTTTTTTTGGAAAGAATGTGGAGATTTCTCTCTCATAAAGGAATCATTGTCAAATGTGACTTCTCCGTACAGAAAGCACCACACTCTTGGGTATATATAGAGTCCAGTGTGTCATTTCTTGATTTTCTCTAACACACTGTAAGATTGCAATTCGTTTTTCTTGTTATATTGTTCGGAGCGGACAATACCAATGTTGGGAGCATACCATTCGTATCCGTACCCCTCTATCTTTCCTTTCGGTGTCCAGATGTCTATGTCATATTTAATTTTCGTACAGTAAAAAGGACCTGCAGGAGTATCTACACTTTCTGTAGCAACAAAGCGTCGGTCAGAGAGAGTAATTTCTGCGCGATTGTTTTTGTTTCCTTTCTGATACAGGCGTATGGTAGCGTCGTCAAATTCATTGTCATCGTCCGGATCTGTCGGATCAGACATCGCATCCGGATAATTCATCAAATCACCGATCATGTATACATCTGTATTCATCATATCCATTGCAGCAGGGAAAGTGGTGGCACCGTTCATACTCATAGAGAAATCTCCATCGTTACAGCGTGCTACCATTTGCCCGGAGTTTATAAGCTTACCGGCAGCATTGGAGAAGGTGTAACTGGCTATTGCTTCTGTACCGGATGGATAATCATAGACCTGGTCTACACGATAAACGAGGATACTGGAGAGCTTTCCGTTAGCTGTATAGCAATTGCGGGTTACTTGTTGTCCCTCTTGGTTAGGGAAGAAGAAGGTACAGTTCTCCTGAGCTACGGCGCTGGTTGCAATTAGCATAACGCCCATTAATAATAGATTTTTCAGCTTCATAATTAAGTATAGGTTTATTATCTTTTCTCGTTTTTATGTAGTAAGAACATCATTTAAAACAAAAAGTTCACAATAAAGAAAAAAAATCCCGTGTATCTTCTTCACAGATGATACACGGGCTCTAAGTTGTAAATTATTAATTTATGTATTCCGGCCTTTAATAAGCAAAGATCGGATATTTCTCCATCGTTTTGTTGACACGTGCACGAATTTGTGCTATTACTTCTTCATTATCAACATTAGAGAGTACTGTTTCAATCATTTCAGCAATTTCTAACATTAGATCTTCCTTTGCACCGCGGGTAGTGATGGCAGGAGTACCTAAACGTATACCAGAAGTCTGGAATGCAGAACGACTATCAAACGGTACCATGTTTTTGTTTACTGTAATATCAGCGGCTACCAATGCTTTCTCTGCTACCTTACCTGTCAGATCAGGGTATTTTGAACGCAGGTCTACTAACATTGAATGATTGTCCGTACCACCGGATACGATTGTAAAACCGCGATCAATCAGTGCCTGAGCCAATACAGAGGCATTTTTTTGTACTTGCTTCTGATACTCTATATATTCCGGTTGCAAGCATTCACCAAAAGCAACGGCTTTGGCTGCAATAACATGCTCCAGCGGACCACCCTGAATTCCAGGAAATACAGCTGAATCCAGTAACTGAGACATCATTTTGATTTCTCCCTTCGGAGTAGTCTTACCCCATGGGTTAGGGAAGTCTTTACCCATCATGATAACGCCTCCACGTGGGCCACGCAATGTTTTATGTGTTGTTGAAGTGACGATGTGTGCATATTTCAAAGGGTTATCCAGCAGACCGGCAGCAATAAGTCCGGCAGGGTGTGCCATGTCTATCATAAGGATAGCGCCTACTTTATCTGCTATTTCACGCATACGTTTGTAATCCCATTCACGAGAGTATGCCGAACCACCACCGATAATCATTTTGGGATGTTCGCGCAGAGCAACTTCTTCCATCTGATCGTAATCAACGCGACCTGTCTCTTTATTAAGATTGTACTCACATGGAGTATAGATAAGGCCGGAAGTATTGACCAATGAACCATGAGATAGGTGTCCGCCATGTGCCAAATTTAATCCCATGAATTTATCTCCCGGATTTAATACGGCAAGGAATACAGCCGCATTGGCCTGAGCTCCTGAGTGGGGTTGTACATTAGCCCATTCGGCACCAAAGATTTCTTTCAGACGGTCAATAGCGATTTGTTCGCTTTGATCTACCACTTCACATCCCCCATAATAACGTTTACCGGGATATCCTTCGGCGTATTTATTGGTAAGGCAGGAACCCATTGCTTCCATCACCTGGTCACTCACGAAGTTTTCTGATGCTATCAGCTCGATACCTTTAAGCTGACGTTGATGCTCTTTTTCGATAATATCGAAAATTAAATCGTCTCTTTTCATTCTGTATTATATAAAAATAAGTTTCTTATTGGAGATTCTTTATTAAGCGCACAAATTTATGGAAAAAGAATGATAATCCGACAAAAAAAAGCAGATTTATCTATTAAAATATCACTCCTAATGAGAAACTGAGTACCTGATCGCGCCGATGGAAGGTGATATTGCTTACTCCGGTACTCCCGTCAGAATTTATATTATCGTACGTTACCGATTTGGAAATGTTGTGTACTCCCTGCTCATATCGGAAATCGAAGAATATACGGGAGATGTTTACACCTACGCCAATAACGGCACTCAGATTGAAAGGGTACAGACGTTCATGTATTCCTTTCTGGTCAAAATTCTCAAAAGTGATTTCGTTTTTCTTTCCCCAGATATAGCGAAGTTTCGGTCCAAAGAAAATAGACATACCATAAGGCCCCTCTTTCACTACATTATATCCATAGAGCATCGGAAAATCAATACTATGGATCATGGAAGTGACCGAAGCATAATCCGGCTCAATGTCCGGGTGATGTGATCCAAGTTTATCGAAAGTTATTTCACACTTACTGACGTTATAGGATATTTCCGGTTGAATGAAATGCCTTTTCATGTTGATACGCATAAAAAGTGCACCAAAGTAACCCAGTTTATAGTTGTTCTGAATCTCATCAATGGTCACATCTTTAATCTTAAAATCCGATACCAAAAACATGGAAGCATTAAAGCCAGCCTTTATCCCGATATTGAATCTTCTGTGATTGGGACGGTCTATTTTATCCGGGCTTTTACCACTTTGTGCAGAGGCAACTGATAGTGATACAAAAAGGCAATATGCCATTATACCTGCTATTTTGCAGACATACGAAAGAGACATACATTTTGTGTGTATGTCATTGACTGAACGCATCTGTTTTATTTCTACCGGCATTATTGGCATATTATTCAGTTAACATGTTATTTCTTCTTCTCGACGCTCCATCCGAACTTTCCTATTTTACTACCCAATTCGTAGTATCCACCGTGAACATACACCAGTGGATTGGCTTCTGCCAGTTCTAACTTTCCGGTTTCCGGGTTCAGGTGGCTTTCGTCAGCACGTACATTTACTACATCGGCGATAAACATATCGTGTGATCCTAACGATACGATTTCTTTTACTCTACACTCTATACAGAGTGGTGATTCTTCAATGAGTGGGGCATTAACTACGGTACATTTACCCGGCGTTAACTTCATCTCCTCAAACTTATGATATTCTTTCCCTGAACGTACTCCGCACCAGTCTGTAGGGAATGCCATCTCTGCTGTTGTGAGATTAATCACAAATTCCATGTTTCTCTTTATTATGGAGTAGGAGTGGCGCTCCGGACGTATGGATATATAACACATGGGCGGGTTCGTACAAATCGTTCCCGTCCATGCCACTGTAATTATATTGTATTCACTTTCTTTATTTCCGCAACTCACCATGACGGCCGGCAACGGATAAATCATTGTTCCAGGTTTCCAGTCAACACGCATAAATTAAATATTTACAATTGGACGATTTACTATTTACGATTGAAATTACTCTTATGTATAGATTGACAATAAATAGTATTCTTCAATCGTAAATAGTAAATCGTCTAATCGTCAATTACTTGGTTATTGTAAATTCTTCTCTCCGCTGTTCCTTTTCACAATAATGACATTTCACCACACAGTTGTCTTTGTCCACTACATGGAACAGGGTGGCCATTGGCTCATTATTTGTGATACATTTAGGGTTGGCACATTTTATAATCCCTTTCAGATCGTCCGGCATGCGCACTTCCTTCTTCTCTACAACTTCATAATCACGGATAATGTTCAGCTTCACATGTGGAGCCACTACTGAAATGCGGTTAATCTCTTCATCGCAAAAAAACTTATCGGCTATTTTGATAATACCTTTTCGTCCCAATTTTTTGCTTTCAAGATTGAAGCCGATAGTGATATTGTTCTTCATGTGTTCCAGTCCGAGTAACCGTACGATGGTAAACAGTTTTTCGCTGGGTATATGGTCGATGACAGTCCCGTTTCGGAGGGCAGCCACTTGCAGGGCTTGTTTATTTTCGTTCATATCTTTGGTCATTAACTCTATTTTATATCTTCCAATGTAATTCCTAATACATCACACAGAATGGCTTCACGGGCATACAACCCGTTTTGCGCCTGTTGAAAGTAATAAGCTTTCGGGCTTTCATCCACATCATAAGCTATTTCATTGACACGAGGCAGAGGATGAAGAATGCGCAGATTAGGTCGTGTGTTCTCCAACATCTGAGCGCGTAGGATATATACATTTTTCACTCGTTCGTATTCCATCAG
>OLIY01000487.1_pt1 | contig 38664 bp, 44 predicted proteins | sample 1601431 | NCBI WGS metagenome assembly OLIY01 (sample SAMN04168659, study PRJEB22393) | human gut metagenome | biome: human gut microbiome; feature: stool | host: Homo sapiens | collected 2014-05-12
TCCCTTGAAGACCTTGTCCGAGAGCCAGCCGCAGAGGATCGTGCCGAAGATGCCGGCGATCTCGAAGATGAAGTACGACCAGCTGCTGCCGTCGAGCGCCATGCCCTTGCCCCCGTCGGCGACGGAGGTCGTCAGATAGGAAGGCGCCCAGTCGAGCACGCCGTAGCGGACGAAGTAGATGAAGGCGTTGGCGAAGGCGATGAGCCACAATAGTTTGTTATTCAATACATTTTCGAATAGAATCTGCCGCACGGTCATCTCCTTCTCGTTCGAGGCGGAGTATTGCTTGGTTTCGTGTTTCCAAATCTCGATGGGCGGGAGGCCGCACGATTGCGGCGTATCGCGCACCATGAGATAGGCGATTACGGCGATCGCCAGCGCGACGAGTGCCGGAACATAGAAAGCGCCGCCCAGCGGGTCTCCGAAAAGCGTGTACCCCAGCGTAATACCGAATGCGGCGAGCGGAGCCATCGCCGCTCCGCCGATGTTGTGCGCCACGTTCCACACCGACATCTTCACGCCGCGTTCCTTGGTGCAGAACCAGTGCGTCATGACACGCCCGCAGGGGGGCCAGCCCATGCCCTGCATCCAGCCGTTGACGAACAGCAGGCAGAACATCGCCATGATGGCGACGGGAATCGAGATCGACCCCCACGGCAGCACGCCCATGAAGATCATGATGAGTGCCGAGGCTTGCCTCACGCATCTGCGTCCATGTCTGACCCTGATACTGTTCTGAGAACATTTCAAACAGTGTATTACCGAGAATATCCCTGATTATCTGACTTGTAGTTTCGTCAAGTCCGTAAGGGTTATCAATTACAGCATGTAAGTTGTCGAGATCCTTGAAGCTCATAAGAAAATCGTACATTTCATCGGTGTACTTCTTGTTTCTCATGATACTGCCTTTTGTTGTAGCCCTGAGATCTTCATCAGTAAAGCTAAGACGGCAGCAGTTAATAAATACAGACGCCTGTTTAGCATATTTTGAGCCTGCCGGAACAAGATATCCGAATGTAGACATTGAATAATAATATTCATCAGCTTCCGGATCTCTGGGGAATGGAACGAAGAAATAATCAAGCGTATCATCTTTCTGCATTAATTTTGCATAGTTTGAAATAATCCATTCGCCCATGCCCTGGAATGCCGCTGTGCCTTCCTTGATAGGTGTGATGTCAACATCCATGACACCTTCCTGGAACGATGCAAGACCTTCGTTTTTAAGCGTCTGCATAAAGTTAGCGGCTCTGTCAACATTTGCGTTGCTGAAGTTCTGCACCAGCTTACCGTCAGCTCCGACTGAAATAAGTGCCGTACCGGTACTGTTTATAAACGACTGAGCTGAATATGCAGTCGCACCGTATAAGCCTGTTCTGTTGCCGTCAGCATCAGAATCAATGAACTTTCTGATGCAGTCCGTCATTGTATCCCATGTCCATTCACCCTTGTCGTAAAGCTCTTTGGGATCTTCAATGCCAATCTGCTCAAAAACACCACGGTTATATACAAGGAAGTTTGGGGAAACATTATAAGCCCAGGGGTAGTAATAATTCTTTCCGCCCCACTTGTACTGGTTTATATACGACTCAACTCCTGCCCACTGAGGTGCTGACATATTCATATATTCTTCAAGCGGTGTGTACATATTTTTTGACATAAGTAAAGGGAAAGTGTCGTCTGAATAGTCAACAAGGTCCGGTGACTCACCGGAAGAAATAGCTGTAGTCAGCTTTTCCTGAATCTGCCCAGAACCGACTAACGTGCATTTTATTGTACAGCCGTAATTCTCCGAGAAATATTTGTATGCCGGCTTAACATCGCCTGCGGTTGTTATATCATAACCACCGAGATATTCAAGTTCTGCCGGTTCTACTTCTTCACCTGCGTCAATACTTATATCGCCAACGCTGACCGGATTTTCAATCTCGTCATCAATCGTTGTTTCGGTATCGGAAGATGTCGATGTACCGTCTGTAGTGCCGTTTGAGCAGGCAGCCATTGAAACTACAGTTGCACCTGCAATTATGCCTGCCATTATTCGTTTTAAATTTACCATAAAAAATACCTCCAATTAATTTTTTATTGGTTTAACTTAATTTATACTATACCACCATAGCAGAAAAACTGCAATGTATTTTTCTGCTTGAAATAGTTGCATTTTGTGCAAAGCGCGTTCAATATTAATCATATTATAAAACAAACGCCGAGAAACTCAGGTGAATTTGTATAATAAATAATACGGAACTCATTTAAAACAAGCTCCGTATCAAAGTTATTATTTTCTTTCACGCATCAGAAATTGATATTGTTTACATCCGAATTTGCAAGCTGTATCTCCTTCTTGGGAATACGCTTGAGAGGAGAATAAACAAACTTCTTGCATGAATCGTAAGATTTTACAACTCCGAACTTCGAGCACTGTATCTTATCATCACCCATAGCGGTGCCAAGCTCACAGTACTTGCAGGAAGGCTTGATATTGTTGCCGAACAGTTTCTTTTTCATATAAACACCACCTAACGAAATTTCACTGCATATTATTGCCGTTATATCTAAAGTAATTATATCACATCAAAAAAAATAAATCCAGTACTTTTTTAAAAATTTTTTATATTTTTTTCATTTTTTCCGTACATTTCAGTAAAATGAACGTCATTGCCGCTATGCACATAAGCAGTAATGGGTCTGTCAGCAGCGTATCTGTGGCATAAGCAAACGCATCGGCGGCAGGCTCATATCCCGTTATCTGCAGTATAAGACAGCACACACCGGCGCTCACAGCCGATATCAATATTCGTGAAAATATAAAATACAGCTTATTTACCGTAAAATCCGCAAGAGAGAATATCTGATATATTACACAGAATCCGCCGAATGAAATAAGCGCAGAGGTTATCGGCAAAGAGAAAATAACGCCGTCTGTCTTTATATTTGTTATTTCGGTTACTGCCTTAAGAAAGGCGGGTATCTCCATATTAAAGACAGCGTGCAGCAAATATCCTGCAAGCTCCGTTACGCAGTTGAACAGCAATATCGGCAGAATAATATTCAGCATTGCTCTTGCCGCTGAAATAAGAGAAGCCGATATGTCGGACGAAGAAAAGCCGATCTCTGTCCTGTGTAGCTTTGAAGCGGTATTTCTGACATTCATAACAACAGCCGCAAGGAAATTTGCCGTAAGGCAGGATATAAATACGATAATCCCTGCGGTTACATCGTTATACACGCCTATCCCCACTATTCCCGTAACAAAGGCAGGTCCGCTGTTGTAGCAGTAGCATAAATGCTTTGAGTAACTGCGGCTATTGTCGGAGTCGTTACCGTAAAGCTCACTCAGAAGCCTTACACCGACAGGATAACCGCCTATCTGGCTGAGGATAAATACGGCGAAGGTCTTTTTGTCGAGCCTCAGAATGTATCTTGCTATGTACCACAAAGGCGTTGCCGTGACTTCACCGATATTGGTTTTTATAATAAGCGTGGCAAAAGCCATAAAGCAGAATAACGACGGTATAAGGCTGTCAAGGCAGGTGCCGATACACCTTCGTACCGTGTCGGACGTTCCTCTGCTGTCAGCGGTCAGAAGTATGCATATGATTACCGATAAAATACAGATTGTCGCTTGTCTGATACGTTTTGCTATAATTATCCCTCACTTCTTTTTTGCTTGTACCTGCATATAAATTATATGAAAGGAGAGCGGAAAAATGAACGTCGATAAGTTAGCAATGAGATATGAACAGCTTAAAAACAAAACACGCAAGCATTCGTTTATCACGCTGAAGGACAACAGGAGCGCCGAGCTTGAATGCTGCAGAAAAATACTGAAATTCGAGGATAATATAATAGAACTTGAGATTCCGTGCGGAATAGTGAGGATTATCGGTATCGGGCTGAAATTCAAGACATTCGGTTATGACAGCGTGAAAATATCGGGGAAAATACATTCGGTCGGGTTTGAACAGGCAAATCACGGCGAAGCGGAGGAATTATGAAGAGAAGAAAAGCAAGGGCGACATTCGCCGCATATATCACGATAAAGGGGCTTGGCGGTTTTCAGGAGAAGTTTATAAGCGAGCTTATAACAAACGATATTCAGATATATGAAATATGTCAGGACAAAGACGGCTTTACGGCTGTCATAAAGCCGTACAGCTATCTTAAAACGGCGAGAATAGCAAGAAAACACGGAATACGACTTAACGTTACCGAAAGGCAAGGCTTTATATTCAGGCTTTTGCCATTAAGGAAAAGATGGGGGCTTGTTACCGGCGCATTGTGCTGTTGCGCTGTAATAGTCCTGCTATCGCAATTTGTATGGAGGATAGACATCATCGGAAACAGCGAGGTCACAGACACACAGATATGTGCCGTGATGGAGAAAAACGGTCTTATGCCCGGCTGCAGCAGGAAGTCTTTTGACGAATGGGTATGCGAGCAATCCGCAATGGCTGAAATCAGCAGGCTGTCATGGGTGGCGGTCGAACGGCAGGGGAGCAGGGTATCTGTAAAGGTTGCTGAAACAAACGATCCTGAGCCTGCGGAAATTCCGATAGAAACACCTTGCAACGTAATAAGCGACTTTGACGGTCAGCTTATCTATACGGAAATATATAAGGGCAAGCTGCAGACCACTGTCGGAAGCGGCATAGCAAAGGGTCAGCTTATCATAAGCGGTACTGTCAACGATAACGGAGGACATATCGTATATGTTCACGCAGACGGACTGCTAAAAGCGCAGTGCGAGCAGACGGAAGAATTCTTTCTTCCGTTTGAGCAGACACGAAGCATGAAAACGGACGAGAAATATTATTCAACGTATCTTATGTTCGGCTCTTTCGCCTTGCCGCTTCCGTGGGAGCATTATGAGGCGGAGAATATGGACGGCTTTACCTACAGCGAGGATACATATAATGTAAGCATTCTCGGCGCAGACACGCCGTACAGATATAAAAGGGGAGTTTACACAAGGCTGTCGGAGAAAACCGTCAGATATACCGCCCGTGATATAATGACACAGCTTGAAAAGCAGAAAAAGGATTATGAAGAGAATTTCCTTTCGCAGTGCAGGATACTTTCGGATGAAAGAGAGGTCTGTACGGAAGAAAACGGTATCAGAATGACAGTGAAATATAAGCTGGAGCGTAATATCGGCGTAAAGCAACCGATTACTGTTTTATATTGATTTAGCGTAAAATTGTATTGAAAAAAAGCCCGGAATGTGATATACTATCATAGAATAGAGCATAAAACAGATGAATTTCAGGATTTGAAAGGAATATATCACGATAAATGACAGAAAAAGCTGTTAGCATTCAGGATATGAGCCGGATTCACCTTATTTTCGGTGACTTTGACAACAATATCAACATTATTCAGAAGGAATATAAGGTTTCGATATTCACCCGTGACGATGAGATACGCATAAAAGGCGATGAAAACGCTGTGGATAACGCAGAGCAGGTAATAAAAACGCTGATTTCAACCGTTGAAAAAGGTGAAACGCCGACCGAGCAGAGCGTAAGATACGCTATTTCTATGACAAACGAGGGAAAGGGCGAGGAGGTACAGACGCTTACTGCGGACTGTGTCTGCGTCAGCCATACAGGAAAGCCGATAAAGGCGAAAACCGTCGGTCAATCGAAATATGTAAACAGCATAAAGAAAAACACCATAGTGTTCGGAGTAGGTCCTGCCGGTACGGGTAAGACATATCTTGCCGTAGCGCTTGCGGTAAGGGCGTTCAAGGCACACGAGGTGCAACGTATAATTCTTACACGTCCTGCCGTGGAGGCGGGCGAGAAGCTCGGATTTCTGCCGGGCGACCTGCAGAACAAGGTCGATCCTTATCTGCGTCCGCTGTATGACGCACTTTTCGATATGATGGGATCTGAAGCGTTTCAGCGTAATATGGAACGAGGCTGTATAGAAGTCGCTCCGCTTGCATATATGCGAGGCAGAACGCTTGACGACAGCTTTATAATACTTGACGAGGCGCAGAACACGACTCCCGAACAAATGAAGATGTTTCTGACCCGACTCGGCTTTAACAGCAAGATGGTCATAACGGGCGATATTACCCAGATTGACCTGCCCGATTCAAAACGTTCTGGACTTGTCGAGGCGACAAAGATATTGAAGAATATCGAAGGCATCGCCATCAACCGTTTTACAGAAAAGGACGTTGTGCGTCACAAGCTGGTACAGGATATAGTAAGAGCCTATGAGCAGTACAATGAAAGAAAGAAAAGCTGACCGCTTTTAAATGAGGAAAGTAAAAATGTCTGAGAAGAAAACACCAAAAATATATATGTCCTTCAGAAACAACCAGAAAGCAATAGAAGTACCTAACGGTCTTCGCACTGTTATAAGAAAGTGCATAGCAGAAACGCTGAGAGTTACCGATTTTGTCGGTGACGCAGACGTATCGGTAACGCTTGTTGACAACGAGCGGATAAAACGCATCAATAAGGAGTTCCGTGACAAAAACAAGGTCACCGATGTAATATCGTTTCCGCTCGGAGCATATGACGAGTATGATGTAAATCCCGAAAACGGAGCTTATATGCTCGGGGATATTGTAATTTCAATGGAGAAGGCACACGCACAGGCAATAGAATACGGCCATTCTCTTATAAGGGAGGTCGGCTTTTTAGCCACGCATTCAACGCTTCATCTTCTCGGATACGATCACGAGGACGATCCCGACGGAGAAAAGGTGATGCTTGAACTGCAGGACCTTGTGCTGAACAACCTTAAGATCACACGGGAATAAAAAGAGGTCAAAGTGTTTAAAAGACTTGCTAACAGTTTTAAATATGCGGCAAGAGGAATATGGTTCTGTATCAGTCATGAGATGAATATGCGTATACACATTGTTGCGACAATGTGTGTGCTGTATCTGTCGCAATTCTATAATTTCACAAAGGAACAGTTCATATTACTGATAATAACCTGCGTGACGGTTATTTCCGCCGAAATGATGAACACAGCTATAGAGGTAGTCATAGACAAGGTTTCACCGGGCTACTCGGCGCTTGCAAAGGTCGGAAAAGACGTTGCCGCAGGCGCAGTATTCGTAACGGCTGTTGCGGCCGTGATAATCGGCGTAATACTGTTCTGGGATATTGAAAAATTTAAGATTATATTTGAGTTTTTTACGGGTGACATATGGAATCTGGCAATGCTGACAGCGTTTGCCTGCCTCTCGTATCTGTTTATAGCGAAAGGAAAGAAAAGAAATATCAAAGGAAAGATGAAAAATGAATAATCCGAAATCGGTATTTGTGGCTATTGCAGGCAGACCTAACGCCGGCAAATCCACGCTTACAAACTATCTCGTAGGCGAAAAGATAGCTATAGTCAGCGACAAACCGCAGACAACAAGAACAAGAATAAACGGCGTACTTACAAAGGGCGAAACGCAGTATGTGTTCATAGATACGCCCGGTATGCATAAAGCAAAGAACAAACTGTCGGATCAGATGCTCAAATCCATAAGAGAGAGCGTGACCGATGTTGACGTGATACTTATGATGGCAGATGCGACCAAGAAGATTTCTCCGATAGAGCATAATCTTATCGACAGCTTCAAGGACAGAAAGACAGATGTCGTTCTGCTTATAAACAAGGTCGATTTAGTAAAGGACAAGTCCGAGCTTCTTTCTCTTATAAAGGAATACAGCGAGCTTTACGATTTCAAGGAGATAATTCCGATAAGCGTAAGGCAGAGGATAGGTGTTGAAGAAATAATGCCTGTAATCGACAGATATGTAAAGCTGTCACCGCATTATTTTGACGATGAGCTTCCGACCGACCAGGCGGAAAAGGTATGGCTTGCGGAAATTGTCCGTGAAAAGATACTCAGAAATATGAACGAGGAGATTCCGCACGGAACAGCCGTTTATGTTGAAACGATGGAGGTAAGGCAGAAGCCCAACGGCAAGGAGATTGTCGATATAGGCATAGTCATCGTCTGCGAAAAAGCGTCGCATAAAGGCATGATTATCGGAAAGCAGGGCTCAATGCTTAAAAAGATAGGCTCTGAGGCAAGAGAAGATATGCAGGACTATTTCGGCTGTAAGGTCAATATGCAGATATGGGTAAAGGTAAAAGAGGACTGGAGAAACAGAGAGTCCGACATTGCCGACTTCGGACTTAAGGCCGACTGATATATAATCAAAAGGAGTAGCTGTTCAATGCTTATTACGCTGAAAGGGCTTGTTATCGGGCAGCGCATTATAGGCGAGAACAGCTGTTTTCTTGACCTGTTCACTGACAAGCTCGGAATGATAGAGGTTATGGCACACGGCGCAAAGAAGATAGGCGGAAAGAATTCGGGTGCCGCATCGCTTTTCAGCTATGCAACGTTCTGCGTCAGCCGCAGCAGTAAAGGATATACGCTTAACAGCGCAGAGCCTATATGCAGTTTCTATAATATATCTGCGGACATTGAGGCACTGTCGCTTGCGGCATATTTTGCCGATATAATAAAATACTGCGCCACATCTGAGGAGGAGCATGAGGATCTGCTGAGATTTACCTGCATGACATATTTTCAGCTTGAAAAGCAGAAGCTGCCGCTTCGTTTCATAAAAGCGATATTTGAGTTCAGGTTTCTCTCAAGGATAGGATTTATGCCCGATCTCAGAGCCTGTAGGGAATGCATAGCCTACAAGAGCGAAACAATGATGTTTTTACCCGTTGAGGGTATCATCTATTGTTCGGATTGTTTTGAAGAACACAGCGAGCTTGTAGAAAAGAACGTATTCGCTCTTAACCCCACGCTTTTACATACGCTGAGATATGTCGCATATTCCGAAACCGACAAAATGTACCGTTTCAGAATCTCAAAGAAAAACGAAAAGCTGTTTTCCGCAATTGCGGAATTCTACCTTCTGGCACAGCTTAACAGATCGTTTCCCACGCTTGATTATTATAAAAATATCGCAATCGAAACATAGATATAAAGGATATAAATATGAAAAAAGACTATAAAAAGCTGGAGCTGGACAAGATCCTTGACCTGCTCTCGCAAAATGCATACTGTGATGTATGCAAGGAACGCATAAAAAAGATAAAGCCGTCATTCGATATAGACACGGTAAGAACGGAAATAGCAAAGACGGATGACGCATTCACGCTGTCGTCAAAATTCGGTACGCCGAAATTCTATAACATAAAGGATATATGCTTTGGCGCAAAAAGGGCACAGCAAGGCTCATCACTGTCGCTGAGGGAGCTTATGGATATAGGAATGTTCCTGCGTGAAGTATCCGGTCTTGACGAATGGTATTCACAGTGCAGCGGCATTCAGACCTCGCTTACCGAATATTTCGAGCAGCTCAGCGTAAACAAGCACCTTGAAAATATGATAACCAACGCTATCATATCAGAAGAAGAACTTGCTGACAGTGCAAGCCCTCAGCTTGCGGCAATACGCCGTTCGATACAGCGTAAAAGTCTTGCCGTAAGAGAAAGGCTTGATAAGCTGATAAAGAGTCAGTCAACGCAGAAATATCTTCAGGAAAGCCTTGTCACAATGCGTGACGGAAGATTTGTCGTACCCGTAAAAACCGAATACAAGAGCGAGATAAGCGGTCTTGTACACGATACATCCGCAACGGGAGCAACTCTGTTCATTGAGCCTATGGCGGTAGTCGAAGCCAACAACGAGATTAGGGTACTTCAGATAGAGGAGCAAAAGGAAATCGAGCGTATCATAAAGGAAATGTCGGAGCTTGTCGGCAGCTTTGCCGAGCCGATGATAAACGATTATGAGATAGTGCTGACGCTCGAAATTTATTTTGCCAAAGCAAATCTCGGTGCAAAGATGAAAGCAGTGACCCCTGTTATAACCGACAAGCCTTGCTTCAATCTGATAAGGGCAAGACACCCGCTTATAGACAAGGACAAGGTCGTGCCTATCTCGCTTGAGCTTGGAAACGATTATTCATCGCTTATCGTAACCGGTCCGAACACCGGCGGTAAGACGGTTTCTCTTAAAACCGCAGGCTTGCTTGTGCTTATGGCAATGTGCGGTATGATGATACCTGCAAGCGAAAACAGCGTTATCGGTATGTTTGATGAGCTGTATGTTGATATAGGCGATGAGCAGAGCATCGAACAGAGCCTGTCTACATTCTCGTCACATATGACGAATATCGCAAGGATTCTCCGTACAGCCGATGAGAAGTCGCTTATTATGCTCGATGAGCTTTGTTCGGGTACAGACCCCGTTGAAGGCTCAGCGCTTGCGGTATCTATCCTTGATGAATTCAGAAAACGTGACTGCAAGGTGATAGCTACTACTCATTACCAGGAAGTCAAGATGTACGCAATAAAGACGGACAACGTAGAAAATGCGTCCTGCGAGTTTGATATAAAGACCTTAAGACCGACATACAGAGTAATTGTAGGTATGCCGGGTAAATCAAACGCCTTTGCCATATCCTCAAAACTCGGCATAAGCAGTGATATAATCGATAACGCAAAGGAACTTGTCAGCACAGAGGACAAGCGTTTTGAAGAAGTTGTTCAATCTCTCGAAAAGACAAGGCAGGAGCTTGAAAAGCTGAAAAGCTCTGCGGCGGCAGAACAGAAAAAATCAAAGGAAATCACAGAACAACTCAAAGCCGAGCGTGATCAGCTTGAAAAGGACAAGGAAAAAGAGCTTCAGGACGTCAGAAGCAAGGCGGCAAGCATAATCGAAGAAGTGCGTTTTCAGGGCGACCTTATGCTTGAAGAACTTGAAAGGCTCAGAAAGCAGAAGGAAAGTGCCGATTTTGCACAGAAGGTCAAGGGTGCCCGTTCACATATCAGCTCATCTGTGAACGCAATGTATGATACCGCAAACCCGATAATGCAGAAAAAGATAGATCATTATGTTCTGCCAAGACCGCTCAAGGTCGGTGATACGGTACGTCTTGCGGATCTCAATAAAGAGGGAACGCTGTTAAGGCTGCCAGATTCAAAGAATATGTGCTTTGTTCAGGTCGGGGCTATGAAAACCAAGACCAAGCTTGAAAATCTTCGTCTTGTGGAAGAAAAGAAAGAGAGCAAGAAACAGCCGACGCCCTCAAAGGTCGGAAAGAAGCTGGTAAGTAACTTCTCACGCAAGAGCGGAATGGAACTTGATATAAGAGGTATGCTCGGTGATGATGGCGTAATGGAGGTAGACCGCTTTATAGACAGCTGTCTTCTCAGCGGAATTTCAGTTATCACTATAATTCACGGAAAGGGAACAGGTGCGCTCCGCTCGGCAGTACAGCAGTACCTGCGTAAGAATCCCCACGTCAAATCGTTCCGTGACGGTGCATACGGCGAGGGCGAAGCAGGAGTTACGGTAGCAGAGCTTGAATAATTATTATCGGAGGCAGTTATGATAAAGTCAGCCGTATTTGACATAGGCGGCACGCTTATGGAATATAAGGGTATGCCGTGCGTATGGGTCGATTATTATGAAAACGGTTTTTTGCACGTTTGTGAAAAGCTGTTGCCGCAGCTTACCGAAAAGAATATAGCGGACGGGATGGAAATACTGCGTGGCTACAATCCATCGATAAAATTCCGTGAGGCTGATTATTCTTACGAAAGGATATTCGGTGAGATAGTCAGAAAATGGGGTGTGGATATACCGCCTGATAAAATCGCTTATTGCTTTTTCGAAGCTTTTCCGCTTAAGGCATACACATATCCCGAAACCGTACCTGTACTGCAAAAACTGCGTGACAGAGGCATAAAGATTGCCACACTTACCGATGTCGCAACGGGAATGCCCGACGAACTGCACAAAAGCTATTTCCCTGAGCTTATGCCGTTTTTCGATCTTTATGTTTCGTCAACCTCGTGCAGATACCGTAAGCCGAACATAAAGGGGCTTTGCGATATTGCCGTTTATTTTGGCATAAAACCCGATGAAATGATATTTATCGGTGATGAAAGAAAAGACGTGCTGGTGGCAAACGACTTCGGCTGTACCTCCGTGTATATCGACAGATATAATAATAACCGTGATTTCGGTCAGAAATTTACTGTAAAAGATCTGAACGGATTTTATGATATTGTTACAAAGCTATAAAAATTGCCCGGTCAATGACCGGGCGCTGTTTTTATCTTCAGTTATTCTGATTGTCGTGAAATTACATATCTTCGAACGGCTTTTTATTGCTGTCCCACGGCTTACGGTCATCGTCGCCGTCCTCATTATCTTCTTGGTTATTGTTTTTATTATCCGTGTTGCTTGAGCCGTTGCCTGTTGATTCCGCAAGGACTACCACATCGCCCTCGTTAAGTCCGCTGAGTATTTCGACATATCCACCTGCGGTCGCTCCGACTTCAACATAAAGATCGTACTTCTCGTTGCCCTGAAGAACACTGCAATAGGTTTTAGTGCCGTCCTTCTTGATAGCTTTTTCGGGTACGGCAAGCACATTCACACGTTTTGCGGTTATTGCGTGAATAGTAGCCCAGCCGGCATCTACTGCTGTGATACCGTTGTTGTCGTTTATCAGCTTCTTCAGGCTGTCATCGGACAGGGTAACGGCACAGTATGTTGTAGCGTCATTGCTTGCATCCGAGGGGGCTGTGTCGGGAGCGGCGGTCACCGTTCCTTTATAATCGACATCGTTTATAACAAGGTCAACATCCATACCGAAACGCAGATTCTTTCCTGCGCCCTGAGAATTATACACGAATATTGATTCAAGCACGGCAACACGGCAGAGCAGTGTACCGGATTTGACATCCGAGCCGACAGCGGAATAACAGCACTCGGCAATTACACCGTCATACGGAGCGGTCACCACTGCGGCGGCACGCTGTTTCTTGAGCTTATCAAGCTCAATCTGCGCATAGCCCTTATCAACGCCGTCCGCCATCGCCGCAACCTTCATTTCCTTATCGTTTATCTGAAAGTCAAGGTCGGTAGTGTCAAGCGCAATGAGAATATCGCCCTTTTTGACCTTCATATTCTTGGATATGTTATTCGTCTTGACTTTTGCGTCTATCGGTGCGTAATACGCTTCCGACTGAGCATAATCAAGGCTTGCGGGTATCTTTGCTTCTTCTTGGATGGTCATATACTGAGCTTTGGCGGTTTCGTACGAAAACTGCACCTGATCGGTTATCGAGGTGACAATCTCCTGCTTTACGGGGTCGCCGCTGCAGCCCGATGAAACTATTGCTATCGCTGCAGCCGAAAATAAAGCCGCTGCTTTAAAAATTCTGCTTGAAACAGACATAGGGGGAATCCTTTCGATTACATACGAGAAATTATCTCTAAGCACATTCTTCCGTTATGATAGGGGCATTTCCACGGATCTACGACCGGCTTGAAATCTGCGGGCTGATCGTTATCGTCAAGCTGTGAATGCCATTCGCCGCCGGGACGCTTGTCTATCATCTTATCCTTGATATAGTTCCAGAGAGTGCGTGAAATCTCAAGGTATCTTGCGTCGCCGTATCTCTGATAAGCGTTGCAGAAGCCAACTACGCCCTCTGCCTGTACCCACCAGATATGCCATGTGTTCACAACACCGTGTTCAACCTCGTTATTGAGCCTGCCGTTCGATAAAGCTCTGTCGGCAATGTTCTTGACGATTACCTTGTTCATCTCGGCGCATCTCTTTGAAAGATGCTCGTCACCGATAACATCACAGGCTCTGTCGATAAGCCATGTAGCTTCAATATCGTGACCGTATGAGTAAATATCGCCTATTTCGTTAAGATTTTTATCGAAGAATACGAACAGCTTTCCGCCGTTCTTATCGTAAATCTTGTCAAGAGTAATCTCAAGAGTAAAACGCAGAGCCTTAAGCACACGCTTGTCACCGCTTACTCTGTAAAGCTCAGTATAAGCCTCCATAACGTGCAGGGTAGTGTTCATTGTTTTGTCAGCCATAAGACCGTTTTCGGAAAGTGCGTCATTCGGGATAAGGTTCCAGTCCTTTGAGAATGCCTCAAGATATGCGACATCGTCACGGCACTTTTCCTCAACCGTAGCGAACACATCAAGAGCAAGCTCCAAAGCGGCTTTATCTTTAGATGCGTCATAGTAGCTTGACATAGCGTAGATGAAAAATGCCTGGCAATATGTGTGCTTCATACTGTCGTTTACCGTGCCGTCTGCATTCATCATCCAGTATACACCGCCGTTTTCCTTGTCAACACAGTATTTCGAAAGGAATTCATAAGCGTGCTTAGCTTTTTTAAGGCAGTTCTGATCCTTTAACACAAGATAGCAGTTTGAGTAGAACCAGAGTATTCTTGAGTGAAGTATTACGCCCTTGGGAGCGTTTTTATCAAGAGTAAGGTCGTTTCCTACATAGCCGTAGAAACCGCCGTTATCAGTATCTTCAAGGCTGTTCCAGAAAGGGATTATGTGTTCTGTAAGTTCCTTTTTGCATTCACGAGCGAGCATTGTTTTTCTCCTTTGATCAGTCAAAAATTTTGTTCATAACAAGTCCAGTTGTAAGCTTTGGGTAGAAATATGTTGATTTCTGAGGCATCTTTTCACCTGCAAGCGCAACATCTCTTATCTCGGAAACTCTGGTGGGGTTAAGTATAAATGAACAATCGGCACTGCCGTTGTCTACAGCTTCAATTGCCTCGTCAAGAACTCTTGTGTATGTAAGGTTCTTCTGATTTGCCATATTTTCTTTATCTATGCCGAAAATTCTCTCAAGCACAAGCGTGTGAAGTACGCTGACATCAAGCTCACGCAGTGCCTTGCTTGCAGTCGGCATTAGCTTTTCCATAAGGGAGGTATCCTTTAACGTCATAAGCGTATACTTGCCGTCACAATAGAGAACGAATGCCTTCTTGCCGTCCTTGTAAGCCTTGTCGAGCTTTGCGGTGCTGTCGGTGCGTGAAAGATTGGTTTCTATGTCGAAATAATCCTTCGACTTTTCAATAACTGCGTTTACATCAAAGTTTTCAAGATCCCTTACGATTCTGTGGGTAGGGAATACTACAAGTCCGCTGTTCTCCATATTGACAAGCATCATCGTAACATATTCGGAAGTGCCGACATCCTGCTTGTTTTCTGCAACGAATTTCTTGTAACGGAGCGCCGTTTCATAGCGGTGGTGACCGTCGGCAATATATAACTTCTTGTCAGCCATTTTTGATGCAAGGTCTGCGATAAATGCTTCATCGCTTACGCACCACAGCTTGTGGGTAACTCCGTCGGGATCGGTAAACTGCTTGTCGGGAACGCCCTTGCTTGCATTATCTATAAGCGTGAATACCTTATTGTCATCGTCCATATATAACGAGTATATCTGGCTGAAATTACATCCGGTAGCACACATAAGGTTGAACCTGTCCTCTTTGGCCTTTGAGAGCGTTTCCTCGTGGGGAAGAATTATTCCCTTTGAGAACTCCTCCAGCTTTACAAGCGAAACATATCCCTTTACGCTGTAGCTTGAACCGAGTGCGTCAAACACCATTTCATAGATATATATTGAAGGCTTTTCGTCACACTTCAGAATTTCCTCGTCAAGCCATTCGTTGAGATACGCTCTTGCCTTGCCGTATGCCTCATCGGTATCCTCAGCCGTTTTCGGCAGCTCAAGCCTTATGATATTGTGGGGGTTTTCAGCCAAATACTGCTTTTTCTGTTCGGGGCTGATAATATCGTAGGGCGGACAGCACACCTCGCCTGTGCTTCCTGCCTTGTCGGTAAATCTCAGTCCTCTGAATGCTTTGATCTCAGCCATTTTGAGTTCCTTTCATTGTAAGCAATGATAATTTATGCCGTTTGGTTAATTAAAGCGTTCAGCTTGCGTCCGTTTTATGAACACAAGCTGAAACAGCACTGTTACCGGTAATTATTCGTCCTTACCGCAACATTTCTTATACTTTTTACCGCTTCCGCAGGGGCAGGGATCGTTTCTGCCGACCTTTTCCGAAGCGGATTTCTTTACGGTCGTGTGAGAACCTGCGTTTTCAGCGTCGGGCTTCATTACCTGTTCACGCTGGAGCGGTTCTTCTATCCTTACCTTGACGGTAAGGACAAGTCTTGCAGTATCCTCACGGATAGCGGCAATCATCTCGTCGAACATTGCGAAGCCTTCAATACGGTATTCGACAACGGGATCTCTTTGTGCGTAACTTCTGAGATAGATGCCTCGCTTAAGTTCCTCCATTGCGTCGATATGATCCATCCACTTGGTGTCAACAACCTTCAGCAGACAGATACGCTCAATCTCACGCATATTTTCAGTGCCGAACATTTCTTCACGCTCGGCATAAAGTGCGTCCGCTCTTTCCTGCAGGAGCTTTACAATATCCTTGCGGTCAATTGTATTGAGGTCGTCCGTAGTATAGTTGAAGTCATCTTCCTTTGTAAGCATATTTGCAAAATGCTCACGCAGACCGATAAGATTCCAGTTTTCAGGATAATCATCGGAGCAGTATGTCTTGACATTCTCCTCGATGGTTTCCTTTATCATATTCTTTACATAGTCGCTGACATCTTCACCGTCAAGCACCTTGGCACGCTGTGAATAAATCGTCATACGCTGCTGTGACATTACATCGTCAAAGTCAAGTACGTTCTTACGGATAGAGAAGTTTCTGCCCTCGACCTTACGCTGTGAGGACTCGATAGTCTTTGTGAGGAATGCATTTTCGATCGGTACATCGTCCTCGATACCGAGCGTCTGCATTACGCTCTGTACTCTTTCGCCGCCGAACTTACGCATAAGATCGTCCTCAAGCGAAATGAAGAAGCGGCTTTCGCCGGGGTCACCCTGACGGCCTGCACGACCTCTGAGCTGATTATCGATACGGCGTGATTCGTGACGCTCAGTACCCAGTATGAACAGACCGCCTGCCTGTCTTACTTCCTCAGCCTCGTCCTTTATTGCGGCCTTATATTCCGCATTGTACTTGATATATGTTTCTCTTGCGTTGAGAATATCTTCGTTATCTGTTTCGGCAAAGCCTGTAGCCTCGTTTATGAGAGCCTCATCCATGCCTTCTTTTCTCATTCTCGCTTTTGCGAGATACTCTGCGTTACCGCCGAGCATAATATCCGTACCACGACCTGCCATGTTGGTTGCGATAGTAACCGCACCCTTCTTACCTGCCTGTGCAACGATTTCAGCTTCACGCTCGTGGTTCTTTGCGTTCAGCACCTCGTGCTTTATGCCTTTCTTCTTAAGCATAGAGGAGAGAAGTTCTGATTTCTCAATCGTGATAGTGCCGACCAGTACAGGCTGACCCTTTGCGTGGCATTCTTCAATCTGACGGATTACCGCCTTGTACTTGCCTTCTTCGTTCTTATATACCTGATCCTCGTGGTCGATTCTTGCAATGGGCTTGTTGGTAGGTATCTCTATAACGTCAAGGGCATAAATCTGTCTGAATTCGGCTTCTTCTGTCATAGCCGTACCTGTCATACCGGACAGCTTATCGTACAGTCTGAAAAAGTTCTGGAATGTAATAGTAGCGAGCGTCTTGCTCTCGTTCTTAACCTTTACGCCTTCCTTTGCCTCAATAGCCTGGTGCAATCCCTCGTTGAATCTACGTCCGAACATAAGACGTCCGGTAAATTCATCAACGATTACTATTTCGCCGTCCTTTACAACATAGTCAACGTCACGCTTCATTACACCTACCGCCTTGATAGCCTGGTTGACATGGTGTAAAAGCGTCATATTTTCGGCATCCATAAGGTTTTCTACGCCGAAATATGCTTCCGCTTTTTTAACGCCACGCTGGGTAAGTGTAGCGTTCTTTGCCTTTTCGTCTATGATGTAGTCGCCGTCAAACTGATCCTGATCTTCCTTGCTGTCAAGATCGATTACAGTAAAGGGCTTTAACTGTAACGCAAGTCTGTTTGCCTTCTGATAAAGGTCGGTTGACTTATCTCCGGGTCCCGAAATGATAAGAGGAGTTCTCGCTTCATCAATAAGTATCGAGTCGACCTCATCGACAATAGCGAAGTTGAATTCACGCTGTACCTTATCCTGCTTGTGAATACACATATTGTCACGCAGATAGTCAAAGCCGAATTCGTTGTTTGTACCGTATGTTACATCGCAGTTATACGACTTTCTTCTGTCGTCGTTTTTCATATCGTGAAGTATAAGTCCTACGGTAAGGCCTAAGAATCTGTGTACACGGCCTATCATTTCACCGTCACGCTTTGCAAGGTAGTCGTTTACCGTTACAACGTGTACGCCCTTGCCGCTGAGTGCAACAAGATAAGAGGGAAGTGCGGCAACGAAGGTCTTACCTTCACCTGTTCTCATCTCTGCAATACGTCCCTGGAAAAGAATAATACCGCCGAGTATCTGTACGGGATAAGGCTTTATGCCGAGAACTCTCCACATAGCCTCACGGCATACGGCGAATGCGTCGGGGAGAATATCATCGAGTGTTTCACCGTTTTCAAGTCTTTCCTTCAGTGCAGGTGTCTGCGCCTTAAGCTCGCTGTCGGTCATCGGAGAATATTTCGATTCAAGCTCAAGAACCTTATCCTTTATCGGAATTATTCTCTTGATTTCTTTTTCGGAATAGTTACCGAATATTTTTGTAAGTAATCCCATGTAAAATGCTTTTTCCTTTCGTTTTTGAGTAAACGGGCTGTATTGCTTAAAATACGGCATACCGCCGGGTCTGTATATCAAGCCAAACGTAAAGCACGTTATCAGCCTATTGTCATATTTTAGTTTACATTCTTTTATATTATACACTCGACAAGGCGGTTTGTCAATATAACACAGCCGTCAACGTAAAAAATTTACGGAGTATATTTAAATATGTGCAAATTATCATAATTCTATTGACTGCACGGGGAAAATGTGATAAAATGTAAAAAAGGATTCAAATCTCTTTATCAATGCGAAAGGAAACATATTATGCTTATAAATATGATGGAACACTACGTTGACGAAAGACTTTCGGAACTGCTCAAAGATTACAACTGCTGTAAATGCGAGGTCTGCCTTGAGGATATGAAAGCGTTTTCCCTCAACCGCCTTCCTCCGAAATATGTCAGCACAGTAAACGGACAGGTTTTCACACGCATAAAGCAGGAGCTTGAAAGTCAGCCATCGGTCGATCTTGACGTTGCCGTTATTCAGGCTATTCAGCACATCAGTGCAAGCCCCAGACACGACTGATATTTGGCAGAGTGCATAAATAGCATTTAAGGCAACACCGCACAATTAACGGCTATCGCCTTTGCCGCACGCTAAGCTTGCATATTTTCCGCCATCTTGCACAAATTTCGCTTGACAGGCGCCAGCCTGCCGGCACTCGATTTATTATACAATCTGACGAAAAATCTGACTGCGCAATCGCATGACAATAATTATGCGGTATTGCCTTAACTTTTAGTGCGAAATGCGGATAAAGCCGTACCGATATTGACTTTATCCGCATTCTGCGTTATAATAGATAAAGAAACCGTAAGGTGCGAGATTTGCTTCTTTCACCGAACGGCAAAATATCTACAATTTTATAAACCTGACTGATCTGAAAGATTATTCTGACAGAAAAGCAAGGCGGTTTTTGTTTTACTATTTTTACGATTTTACGATTTTAAGATAGAGCTGTGCCTTGCACGGCTCATTTTTATTTTAAACGGGAAAAAGGTGATTAAATGAATTGTGATAGCAGAGTAGCGCTTATAGGAATAGTCGTATCCGATCCTTCCTCTGTAACAAGGCTGAACGAATATCTGCACGAGTGCGCTCATTACATTATCGGCAGGATGGGAGTACCTTATGAAAAGGCAGGCGTTTCTATCATCAGCGTTGCCATTGACGCACCGCAGGATGTGATAAATACCTTATCGGGTAAGCTCGGCGCATTGAAGGGCGTTACCTCTAAGACTATCTATCAGAAGCTTCCTGCAGATTGTTCAAAGGAAAAGGAGGCGGACGATTGAGCAAAACCGAAGAACTTAAAGAACTGGTATCAAAGCTGTACAGCACACACCACCTTGAAAAAGGCGAATATGTATCGCTTATCGAAAACAGGGACGCAGTGCGTGATTATCTCTTTGAGCTGTCGGGCAGTGTCCGTGAAAAATATTACGGCAAGGACGTTTATATCAGAGGTCTGATAGAATTTACCGACTACTGTAAAAACGACTGTTATTATTGCGGAATACGGTGCAGTAACAAGCAGGCAGAGCGCTACAGGCTCAGCAAGGAGCAGATACTTGATTGCTGTAAAACAGGCTATGAGCTTGGCTTCAGAACGTTTGTACTTCAGGGCGGAGAAGATCCTTATTACAGTGATGATATGATATGTGATATTGTCTGTTCGATAAAGCGTGATTTTCCCGATTGCGCTGTAACGCTTTCGATAGGCGAAAAAAGCGAAGAAAGCTACCGCAGATATTTTGAAAGCGGTGCGGACAGATACCTGTTGCGCCACGAAACCGCCGATTACGAGCATTATTCAAAGCTCCATCCGCCCGGTCTTTCGGCAAAGCACAGACAGGATTGTCTTAGAACGCTTAAAAAAATCGGCTATCAGACAGGGGCAGGCTTTATGGTAGGCTCTCCTTATCAGACGGCTGAAAATCTTGCCGACGATATGCTGTTTTTGGAAGAACTGAAGCCCGAAATGGTGGGGATAGGCCCTTTTATACCGCACCACGCAACGCCTTTTGCCGATAAGCCGCAGGGTACGGCTGAGCTTACGCTGTTTATGCTGGGTCTTGTGCGGCTCGCACTGCCCGATGTACTGCTTCCTGCGACTACTGCGATAGGAACGATTCATCCGACAGGCAGAGAGCTTGCACTTAAAGCCGGCGCTAACGTTGTAATGCCAAATCTGTCACCGACAGACGTAAGAAAAAAATATCTGCTGTATGACAACAAAATCTGCACAGGCGACGAATCCGCACAGTGCAGAATGTGCCTGCAAAAACGTGTTGAGGGCGCAGGCTACAGAATAGTCGAATCAAGGGGCGACCACGCCTCTTTTAACGAAAGGAAATAAATATGTATAATTACGATCCCAAATCTCTGAAAGCAGAGGAATTCATCAACCACGAGGAAATCGAAGAAACGCTGAGATATGCCGAAGAAAACAAGCATAACGCCGAGCTTATCGACAGCATTCTTGAAAAAGCAAAGCTCAGAAAAGGGCTTTCGCACAGAGAGGCAGAGGTTCTGCTCGACTGCGACATTCCCGAAAAGAACGAGGAGATATACAAGCTCGCAGAGCAGATTAAGAAGGACTTTTACGGTAACAGAATCGTAATGTTCGCTCCGCTGTATCTTTCAAACTACTGCGTGAACGGTTGCCTTTACTGCCCTTACCACGCAAAGAACAAGCATATCTGCCGTAAAAAGCTGACGCAGGACGAGGTAAGGCAGGAGGTTATCGCTTTACAGGATATGGGTCACAAAAGACTTGCCATAGAGGCAGGCGAAGACCCTGTGAACAACCCTCTTGAATACATACTCGAATGTATCAAGACTATTTACTCCATCAAGCACAAGAACGGTGCTATACGCAGAGTAAACGTAAACATTGCCGCTACGACGGTAGAAGACTACAGAAAGCTGAAAGAGGCGGGCATCGGCACATATATTCTGTTCCAGGAAACCTATCACAAGGAGAGCTATGAGCGCCTGCACCCGACAGGACCCAAGCACAATTACGCTTATCACACAGAGGCTATGGACAGAGCAATGGAGGGCGGAATTGACGATGTAGGCATCGGCGCATTGTTCGGACTTGAGCTTTACAGATATGAATTTGCGGGACTTCTGATGCACGCAGAGCATCTTGAAGCCGTACACGGCGTAGGTCCTCACACTATCTCAGTTCCGAGAGTAAGACGTGCCGATGATATAGATCCCGATGAATTCGATAACGGCATCACGGATGATACGTTTGCAAAAATAGTTGCCTGTCTGAGAATTGCCGTTCCCTATACCGGAATGATCGTTTCCACAAGAGAAAGCCAGAAGTCAAGGGAAAGAGTTCTGCATCTTGGTATCTCGCAGATAAGCGGTGGCTCAAGAACAAGCGTCGGCGGTTATGCAGAGCCTGAGCCGGAAGAAGAAAACTCGGCACAGTTTGATGTATCGGATAACAGAAGTCTTGACGAGGTAGTAAACTGGCTGATGAGGCTCGGATACATCCCGTCGTTCTGTACAGCCTGCTACCGTGAGGGAAGAACAGGCGACCGCTTCATGAGTCTGTGCAAGGCAGGTCAGATACAGAACTGCTGTCACCCGAATGCCCTTATGACGCTTAAGGAATACCTTGTCGACTACGCATCGGAGGATACAAGAAAAATCGGCGAGGAGCTTATCGCAAGAGAGCTTAAGACCATCCCGAATGAAAAGGTAAGAGCAAAGGCGACCGAGTATATCGACAACATTATTCACGGTCAGAGAGATTTCAGGTTCTGAGAAACCGACTGAGAAAGGAGCAACCGGTGAGTTTAAATTCAACACCGAGCGGAGAGCGCATACACATCGGAATTTTCGGCAGACGCAACGCAGGCAAATCCAGCCTTATAAACGCTATAACAGGGCAGGAGCTTGCTGTGGTTTCAGATACTGCGGGAACAACGACCGACCCTGTTTCAAAGGCAATGGAACTTTTGCCGCTGGGTCCCGTTATGATAACCGATACTCCGGGACTTGACGATGAGGGCGACCTCGGAAGCCTGCGTGTGAGAAAGAGTTATCAGATACTGTTCAAGACAGATATTGCTCTGCTTGTGGTTGACAGCACAAAGGGCATATCCGACTTTGACAGTGCCATACTCGAAAGGCTGAAAAAGCAGAACATACCGTACATTATCGTAATGAACAAGTGCGGTCTGCTTGATACCGTTCCCCCGAAAACCGATGGCACAATCTACACCGACGCACTGAACGGCACAAACATTTACGAGCTGAAAGAACTTATCGGCTCAAGGCTCGATGTAAAAGACGAAAAGATGTGCATCTGCGGAGATCTGCTGAATCCGGGCGATATAGCCGTACTGGTTGTTCCTATAGATAAAGCCGCTCCGAAAGGCAGACTCATACTCCCTCAGCAGCAGACGATAAGAGATGTGCTTGAGGCTGGAGCAATATCCGCTGTCTGTCGTGAAACAGAGCTTACTGCCACCCTTTCAAAATTATCGGAAAAGCCGAAAATCGTTATCACTGACAGTCAGGTATTTTCAAGAGTTTCGCAGGAAGTCCCGGACGATGTGATGCTTACATCATTCTCGATACTTATGGCACGTTATAAGGGCGACCTTGAAACGAACGTACACGGCGTTACAGCGCTTGACAAGCTTGGTGACGGCGACAGGATACTTATCTCGGAGGGATGCACTCACCACAGGCAATGCGGCGACATCGGCACGATAAAGCTCCCTGCATGGATAAACAAATACACCGGCAAACAGCTTGAATTCGAATTTTCATCGGGAGGCACTTTCCCCGAAGATTTAAGCCGTTATAAGCTGATAGTACACTGCGGCGGATGCACTCTTTCCGAACGTGAAATGAAGTACCGCATAGCCTGTGCGAAAGACGCAGGCGTTCCGATAACAAATTACGGCATCTGCATTGCCTATATACACGGCATATTGAAACGCAGCGTACAGCCTTTTCCGGCTATAAGTGCATTGCTTGACTGAACGCTTGACTTTTTATGTGAAATGCGTTAAAATTCTCTCAGATGTAAAGGAGAATTGATATGGCAAAGGAAAAAGAGAACAAAACCAACGTAATGCGTATACTTGACAAGAATAAAATAAATTACGAGGTCAACACATACGAGTGTGATGAATTCATCGACGGCGTACATATAGCGGATATGCTCGGACAGCCTTACGAAAGCACATTCAAGACGCTTGTTACGGAAGGAAAATCCAAGAATTATTATGTATTTGCAATTCCGATAGCACTTGAGCTTGATATGAAGAAAGCGGCAAAGGCGGTAGGCGAGAAATCAATAGAAATGGTACACGTCAAGGATATTAACGCAGTTACGGGATATATCCGAGGCGGATGTACCCCCATAGGTATGAAGAAGCAGTACAAGACAGTTTATCACAGCACTATAAAGGACTTTGACAAGATTATAGTCAGCGGAGGAAAGCTCGGCACACAGATTATCCTTGCTCCCGACGATCTTATAAAGGTCACAAGAGCGGATGTGTGTGATATTGTAAAAGACTGATATACAGACTGAAGCACGGAGGCTTTTCTCCGTGCTTTTTTATTTCATTATAAGCCTTACGGCTATGGAGGAAAGTATCCATCCTGCCATATCTCCTATCAGCGCCGCAGGTATGGCGTAACGTGTTTTCTTAACCTTCGCCGCCGAAAAATATACAGCGACAGTGTAGAAGGTGGTTTCCGTTGACCCCATCATAGTGGAAGCTATTCTGCCGATAAAACTGTCCGGGCTGTTTTCGGAAATTATGCCGTCATAAACAGATAACGCACCGCTCCCGGAAAGCGGACGGATAAATATAAGCGGCGTACATTCGTCAGGAAAGCCGAAAAATGACGTTATCGGGCTTACAAGCTGTACAAGCAGTTCCATTGCGCCCGATGCTCTGAACATTCCTATGCAGGTCATAAGGCAAATGAGCGAGGGGAGAATTGCCGATGTTGTTTTAAGACCCTCTGCGGCTCCCTCGACAAACGCATCGAATATATCCGTTTTCTTTATTATACCGGCAACAATCACCGCAAGGATTATCAGCGGTACTATATAATCGCTGTAACCGCTCATTTCACATTCTTCCTTCTTTTATTGCTGATTTTTTCAAAAACAAACACCGACAGCACGGACAGTGTCAGCGATAAGACCGATACGACCCATACGCACGGCAGTATATCGGCAGGGGATTCGCTTGCATAGGATGCACGGAGTGCAATAACGGTAGAAGGGAAAAGCTGAACGCTTGCCGTATTCAGCACAACAAGCATAATCATACTCCTTGTAGCGTTCTTTTTTGCTTTCTGCTCCTCTTTAAGCTCCTGCATCGCCTTTATACCGAGCGGAGTAGAGGCATTTCCGAGTCCAAGCAGATTTGAAATGAAATTTAGTATTATATATTGCATCGCACTGCCTTTCCTGCTTATATCAGGGAAGAGAAGTGACAGCGGTTTCGAAAGCAATCCCGAAAGCCCCGAAACGATGCCGGATTTACCTGCGACATTCATAATACCGCTCCACAGACAGATTGTACCACATAACGAAATACACAGCGTCACGGCATCCTTGCAGGAGGTGAGCGCCGCAACAGATAAATCGTTCATCGTTCCGTTACAAGCCGAAAAAACAAAAGACAGGGATATAATTACAAAAATTACATAGCTCATGATAACTCCTTTTAAAGTGAAAAGTCGAATATTGCACTACAAAATGTGTAAAAAAACATCGTTATATGTGCATTGTGCTGAATTTTACAATAATTTTATCATTTCAATTAGAATAATACATTTTGCTTTTTCCGGACAGAAAATTTGAAACTATTTACAAATACGATAATAAAGGGATTTGTAACGATTTAGCAATTTGAATAACGTTCAATTTCTTTTCCTGCTATGAATGGAAGTGAATTACAGCTATATAAAATCCACATTTGACAATTGTAAAAAGATTTGGTAAAATATAATCGAAGCAGGAAGAAATGACGGTTTTCCTGCCCGAAAAGGAAAGATCAAGTAAAAACAACAAGGAGAAAGAATCATGAAATCTACAGGAATTGTAAGAAAAGTTGACGAGCTCGGAAGAATTGTTATTCCGATAGAGCTGAGAAGAACACTCGACATCGGCATCAAGGATTCACTTGAAATCTATGTTGAGGACGACCAGATTATTCTTAAGAAGTATATGCCTGCTTGCTCATTCTGCAACAACGCAAGCGACATCCAGCAGTTCAAGGGCAAGAACATCTGTTCAGAGTGCCTTGCCGAGCTGGTTAAGGATTTCAAGAAGTAATACATACCGAGCCGCTGAGAAGCGGCTCTTTTTTTGTCAATTAATACTTGCATTTACAGGTTAAATGTAGTATAATAAATTCAAAGGCGGTTTCCGCCGGAATAAGAATCAAAGGAGAAAATAAATGTTAGTTTCTGCAAAAGAAATGCTGAACAAGGCTCTTGAGGGCAAGTACGCCGTAGGCCAGTTCAACATAAACAACCTTGAATGGACAAAGGCTATCCTTCTTACAGCACAGGAGTGCAACTCACCTGTTATCTTAGGTGTTTCTGAGGGCGCAGGCAAGTATATGTGCGGTTATAAGACCGTTGTAGGCATGGTAAAGGGCATGATCGAAGAACTGAACATCACAGTACCCGTAGCTCTCCACCTTGACCACGGTACTTTCGAAGGTGCTAAGGCTTGCATCAACGCAGGTTTCTCTTCTATAATGTTTGACGGTTCTCACTATCCTATCGCTGAGAACATCGAAAAGACAACAGCTCTCGTAAACACTTGCGATATACTTGGTATCTCTCTTGAGGCTGAGGTGGGCTCTATCGGCGGTGAAGAAGACGGCGTTATAGGTATGGGCGAATGCGCTGATCCCAACGAGTGCAAGGCTATCGCTGATCTCGGCGTTACAATGCTCGCTGCAGGTATCGGCAACATTCACGGCAAGTACCCTGCAAACTGGCCCGGTCTTTCATTTGAAACACTGGCAGCAGTTAAGGAGAAGGTTGGCAATATGCCTCTCGTACTGCACGGCGGTACAGGTATCCCTGCAGACATGATCAAGAAGGCTATTTCACTCGGCGTTTCCAAGATCAACGTTAACACAGAGTGCCAGCTTGCATTCCAGGAAGCAACAAGAAAGTACATCGAAGAAGGCAAGGATCTTCAGGGTAAGGGCTTCGATCCCAGAAAGCTCCTCGCACCCGGCTTTGAGGCTATCAAGGCTACAGTTAAGGAAAAGATGGAACTCTTCGGATCAATCAACAAGGCTTAATCGTAGTTTTAAAGAATTTATCCCGCTGTTTTATAACGGCGGGATTTTTTTTACATACAGCTTTCGATTCGATTGCCGTATTTCTTTTACTTTTTTGAAAGTTAACTTTCAAAATATTTTTCTTGACAATTTATTTTATTTGCGTTATAATAACATACAGGTGGTACGCTTATTCTTAGTTTATTTGTATCTTTTCATCAGTGCCTTAAATCCGATGGCTTTTACAGGTTCTTGGCTGTATCTGATGTTATAACGGCTGTCTTCCCCGACCGCTGTTCCGATAGGCTTTCTAAGTATTTCTAAGATTGGCACTATTCGTATTTCGCCGTTTTGTGCCTTTGACGTTACCCACCACATATCCGTTGCGCTGTGCTTCTTGCACAGCGTATTTTTTTCGGTCAGCTTCTTTAATCGTATGATAACTGTATCAAAAGTATGCAAATTGAACTTGCTGAGAATGCTTCAGCCTTTGACCGACCGTTTGAAGCACAGCAGATTTATAGCTGTAACTCATCCGTAATTGCTATTGCTCGTATTTACGTCAACGTTATCCATCAGCTTTGTATTTCGCAATAAATCTTGAATTGGGCAGGATTTTATAGTATAATAGTCAACGGAGCAGTATAACAGAATTTTACACGCAATTTCGTAAAATTAATACTTGACTAAATCGATTGTTATAATTTTACTGTTAAAAAAATACGGTCAATTTCGTAAAATCAAAATTTTTATATTTCGTTTGTAATAAAAAGTAAAAGGGTAGAGCGGTAGCACTATCCTTTTACTTTTGGAGCGCCCCTGCGCTTATCGTTATTATTATCTGTTGTGTTTGCATAAGCGTTGCATTATCTTCTTGATTATCGCTAGCAATTTGCAAGCTTAATAGAAATCTAAACCGCCTGTGGCGGTTTTCCTCTTTGCCCTTGTTTCTGGAGCTGCTGCTGTGTACTGTGTTTAATGGCAGATGTAATAATGCCGATAGCAGATACAGCACATTATTAGCCTATTTTCCACTAACAAATTACCCTCTCGAACATATCCGAGAGGGTTTTTTTATTTTTGTTTTTTATCTTCAAATTGTTTTGCAATTGTGCGTATATCACGTTTTATATCTACTATGTCTAATCCCATTTTAAAAATTACTATTATTAATCCGATTATTATAATTATTGCGATTGTGCCTATTACTCCTGTTGTATTTATGATTTGTTCTATCGTCATTTTTATCTCCTTACCAAAATTTACGTTTATCGTTTGTTAGTCCTGCTATGTAATCTATTGATACATCATAAAATTTTGCTATTTTTATTATGTCTGGAAATTTCATTTGCATATTGTTTTGCTCCCATCTTGCGTATGTTGTTGTGTGTATATTCAAAATATTTGCTAATTGTGCTTGTGTTAAGTCCATATCTTGCCTTAAATCCCTTATTCTATTTAGTAAAATTTCCACAATTTACACCTCCTTTTTTTGTGATTATAACACAAATTTGTGTTATAATTATAAATTAACACATTTTTGTGTTGACATAAACACATTAATGTGTTATTCTTATTACATCAAAACACATTTGTGTGTTTTGTGGGTTTTGGTCTTTGATTTGACCGTAAAAATACCCTGCGGTAGTGCGACCGCATAATAATAATATAGCATAGCCCTCGTGACTGCAAGTTGTACTGTGCAGGTGTAATGATAACGCATGGAAGAGAGTACAAGACAGGTATTATCTAATATTTTATGAAAGAGGTACGTTATATGGCTATGACGGTAATCGGTGCTTGCATATCGCAAGGTGTATGGACAAAGGACGGCAGAGATATTGTTTACAACAATTTAAAAATCTGCTATGTTGAGGATTTATCTATTATTAAGGATGATTCCGGTAATGTTACGTCTTGGGGTATCGGACGTTGTGGTAAAGAGGTTAAGGTTAAGAATGATACTGAACATTTAAAGTTTGTGTTCGGCTGTGATGTTGATGATAAGTTCTTAAATTCCCTTATCGGCAAGAAGATAAATATTTATTATGATATGTATCGTAATGTCGCTCGAATTGATGTAGTAAAAGCTTAGTGCTTTTCTATAAATCCTGAAAGGAGTATTTTAAATGGAAGGAGTTACAAATACTGTTATGGAAGCTCTTACAAAAGCTGTTGGCGATGTTTTCACGCTTATGGGTACTTGCTTTACACAGATTACTTCTCAGCCTGTGTTAGTCCTGTTTCTCGCAGGTAGTCTTATTTCTGTAGGCTGTGGCGCATTTGCTCGTCTTCGTCACGTTTGCTAAACGTGATAACCCCAAAAGGGGAGAGGTTAACCCCTCTCCCCTTAATTTTTTAGAAAGGTTTAATATATGGATAAAATAAAAAATTTACCTGTATTCCGTATGCTTGCATTCGCTGTTGCGCTTGCTTTGATATTAGGCATTTGTTCGGTTTTTCTGCGTGTTACTGCAAGCGCAGATACTGTTACTAATGGCATTGCTTTAGATTTATCTGCTCATCAGATTGGTTCGCTCGGTAAATATCCTGTTATCGGTTTACCTACTTCACAGTTGTTATCGGATTATATAGCTACTTCTGATCCTAATTCTACTAATCGTATTGTTGATTATTTTGTACCGTTTACGGTCTATAATGGTGTTGTTTATTATTCTGATATTCTTGCTTCTATCTCTTATCGTCATTCTTATTTTGATAATTTACCCACTTGTACTATTAACTTGGGCGGACAAATTGTTTTAACTACTATATACGATAGCATTAAAGCGGGTAGTGATACACCTACTAAGTCAACAGATTATCGGTATTTAGAGATTTCTGCTGTTCGTAATGTTGTAACTGCACATTATACTACATATCCTAACGATTTTTATAAGTGTACTTATGCTTTTAAATCGTCTAAAGGTGATATTTTATCTGATACTAATGTTAGTAGTATTATGTACGCTCGTGTTTTAACTAGTCCTTATAATGCTACTGTTGACACTAATTCTTCATCTTATATAAAAGATACTGATTCTTTCCATGAAACTCCTGTTAAACCTACTGGTGGTAGTGAAAACGGTCGGTTTATATGTTTTGGCAATTATAAGGAGTACACATATGATGAACATTTAGCGGATATTTCATCTGGTTCAGTTTATCAGCGCAATGATTATTTAGCGTCCGAGCAAACTAAATATACTGCTTTTATGTTTGATGATACATCTTGTTTTAATTGGGCTGATGCTCGTGTAACTTCGGGTCATATAGTTATGTATCCATCTACATCAATTGCATTTAATTATTATAATGCTTCTGATTCGGTTGGTGCGGTTAAATTGCGTGTTTCTAAAACGCAAATGTTTCCTAGTTTGCGCCAAAGTGATAATCCGTTTGATGTTAGTCATTATTTTGTTATGAAACCTGCTAACAAGCATTTTTCACGTTATGTTATTATTTCTGATGGTTCGTTACGTTCTGTTCCTGCTAAATCTACTGCTACTTTCCGTTTGAATATGCAAGGTTATTGCAATATGGACTGGAATAGTTACTATCTTTGTGAAATTGTCGATGTACAATCTGATACTGTTATCTCTAGTGCAATGTTTGTTTATACTGGTAAAAATAGCGGTAAAATTGACGGCAGTAATATTAAGAACGGTAGTTTTATTTCTGTTGATTATGAATATGAAGATGGCAATAATGTTGATGATGGCAGTTTAACACCTGATGATGATGGTACATTGCCTAATTTACCCAATGGTATTAAAGATGATACTTATAATCCTAGCGGTAATTATAACTTATCTAATTTGGATATATCGGATATATTTTCTTCTTTAAATCAAGCTACTGCTTCTGTTGGTGCGTTTTTTCAAGCTACATTGAATATTATTCCTATAACTATTATGACATTGATTTTAGGTTCTTTGGCATTGTTAATTGTACTTCGTATTTTAGGACGGTGATTTTTTGAATGCGTTTTTGTTTTTTCAGAATGTTTTTATTTATGCGTATAATCTTTTAAATCAAGTTATTGATTTAGGCGGTGGTATTAAAGTTTCACTTTTTGGTATTTTTATTGGTGTTGCTTTATTAAGTCTTGTTTTTTCCGTTATTCGCAAACTTTATGATTAAGAGGTGTTTTTTATGATTTCTTTTGTATGTTCATATTCTCCTGATGTCGATTTTGAAAGTATGTGTGATGATATATTAGAGCTGCTTGACAGCTCATATGTAGAGGAGATTTAATATGTGTTTGATGGCTACTGTCGGTAGTAGCGGTGCAGTGTTTGCTCGGGCTTTAACTGGTCTTTCACTTACTGAATCGCTATTGCTGTTATCGTTCGGTTTGCTGATATTCTTTATCGTTATAATGCTTATATCTAAGAGGTGATTATATGAATGAAAAACCAAAGCGTTGTATTGATGCTGTTTTAAAGCGTTGTGCAAGTTGTCCTTATGGTGTTATTGATTATCCTGATTGGGTTGAAACTTATGAAGATTTAAGCGGTTGTTGTTATGATACAAGTTGTATGTATGGCTATGAAAACGATATACCGACACCTGAAGAAGAAAAAGCATTTGCTGATTTTATAGAAAGGATACGCAATAATGGCTGATATTGTAAATACATTGCTTACCTGGTTCGGTTATTCTTCACCGGATACGATAGCTACATTTTTTGATAACATTGTTAGGTTGTCAATCGGTTTAGGTCTATGCCTTTTCATTTTTAAGGGTGTATTCCGTCTTGCTGGAATAAGAGGTATGATATGAATGTTTTGATTGCTTGTGAAGAAAGTCAAACATCTTGTATTGAATTTCGTAAGCTCGGTCACAATGCGTTTTCGTGTGATATTCAAGCTTGTTCTGGTGGGTTTCCTGAGTGGCATATTAAAGGTGATTGTTTATCTTTAATTGATGGCTCTTGTTCGTTTTTTACTTGTGATGGTGTTAATCATTATATTAGTTCTTGGGATTTGATTATAGCTCATCCACCATGTACATATTTATCAAGAGCTGGTAGTTGCCGAATGTTTCCCCGTCCGCATGTATTAAATTATGACCGTTATGAAAAAGCTATTGCTGCTCGTGATTTTTTTATGCGTATTTATAATGCTTGTTGCGAGCATATTTGTATTGAAAATCCTGTTCCTTTGAAAATTGTTGGCTTACCATGTCACTCCCAAGTAATTCAGCCGTTTATGTTTGGTGATCCTTATTCCAAAATGACTTATTTATGGACAAAGGGTTTACCTCGGCTTATTCCTACAGATGTTTTATCTGATTATGTTTCATATATTGCAGTATGTGGGTCTTCTCAAAAAGTTCGTAGTAAATCGTTTCATGGTATTTCTAAAGCGTTTGCTACTCAATATTCGGCTGCTATTTTGTCCGGTGTTAATTATTCTTTACCTGTACAATTATCTTTGTTTGATTGGAGTTAATTATGATTATTTTAATTAAAAAGTTAATTGCGCATTTAGTGCGTTTGCCGTTGTTTATATGGCTCTTTGTTAAGGATGTGTTTAATTATATTGTCCTTAAGCAGTACAAGCTGTTTAATAAGTATGGTTTACATATTTGGGTAGCGAAATTCGGTGGCGGTAAAACGTCAAGTATGGTATATACTGCATATAAGCTTTGTAAGCGTTATCCTCAGGTTACTGTTCTTACTAATATTAACTTAAAAAATTTCCCTGCTCATACAAAGATTTTACCACTTAAAACGGTTGATGATATTCTTTCTGCTCCGCCGAATACGATTGTTCTTATAGACGAGATTGGTACTCTGTTTAATAGCCGTGATTTTACTAATCGCAATGCACTTCCGAAGGTGTTATTTCAGCATTTATGCCAGTGCCGAAAACGCAGAATGGTTATATTCGGCACTGTACAACGGTGGAATTTTTTAGATAAACAGCTTCGTGACATTACTGCTACTGTTAAGGTTTGCAAGTCTAATTTTGCAGACCCTTTTACACGGATTACTACAGTTACTAGTTATGATGCTGTCGAGTATGAGCAGGCTTTTAGCAATCCTATGCTTAAGATACATGCTACTGATATAGATGTACATTTACAGTTTGATAAGATACGTCAACTATATGATACTTCGCAGTTAGTCGATAATATGTTAAAAATGGAATATGAAGATGATACTACCGTATTAGCTAATCAAGGTTGCGGGATTGGGCTTGGTGTTCCTATGGACCGTAAAGATAGAAAACGTGTTCAACGACATATAAAAAGTACTATTTAGGTGGGGGGCTAGGCGCTCCCCCTCGGGGGCGCCTTATACTTGATAATAGCCCCCTAATTACATCACTTTTAATTTTTTGGGGTTTAAAATTTATGATGTATAATACAAAAATCAAGATTTACTGTGACGGTACGACTAACACAGTTTATTGTAATAAATTCGTATTTGGTAGTAGGGAAGTGAAAGACACTGATACAAAATACGAGCATATTTCTGAACGTTATGCTTTTGATTCGGGGTATCTCATTCCTGATAAGCAAAACTTAGTTGATGATTATTATATACATAACGATTCTGTTAGATATGATTACGAAAAGCAACAACGTCATTTATCACAAGAACGTTCTTTAACTCGTACCGATAAAATAAAAGCTGCTCGGGATAAAGTGCATGATATTGTATACCAGAATGATTTCAAGTATTTTGTTACGTTTACATTTCGTGAGGATTCGTCTGTTGACAGAACTAGTCCTGTTGAGGTTATGAAGAAATTACGAAATTTTCTTTCTAATGCCGTTCAGCGTAAAGGGCTTAAGTATATCCTTGTTCCTGAATATCATAAAGACGGTGAAGGCATTCATGCTCACTTGCTTATAAATGATTGTCGGTTACATTTAGTCGATAGTGGTAGACGCATTTTTAACGGTTATGCGTATAAGATCGATACTCTTAGACGCAAGCATGTTTTTTTTGACGGTCTAAAAACTGTATATAATATATCTGATTGGTCGTTCGGATTTTCTACGGCAATATTGCTTGATAATGAGCGACTTCGAGTAGCGAATTATGTTACTAAGTACATAACGAAAGGTAATGACAAGATTTTTGGTCGTTACTATTGGTCTTCTCACAATCTTGTTAAATCTACAAATGTTATATTGACTAATACCGATTATAATAGTTTGATTCTCAAAGAATATAAGCCTGTGTTCGGGTGTTCGTTTAAATATGAACGTCAGTTGTTGTCTAATGCTGATTTTAAGAATGAATGGGATAAGTATCCTGATATTGATTATGGAGCTATAGAATGGGAAAAGCGTTAAATGATTATTATCAAAGCTACTATAAGCATCCTTTGAACGGTTATGATTCTCGTTATTTTGATTTACCACCTAAAGAGTGTCGTAATTGTATCTGTTACTATTGTTATAATAAGCTTTGTCCGCACTGTGTCGGTTATCGTTTTAGTTTAGCTGGTAGTAGGTGCGTCAAAGAAAAAAAATACGTTCTAAAGATATGATACCGCATCGGTGCGACAAGTGTTATTTCTTATGGGACAAGAAAAAGCCTATATATGATTGTGATTTTTATGTTAATTTTCGCCGTAAGAGAGAGTTATATACATTAGTGCGTGTTCATAAGAAAAAATCTGAACTTGAAATATTAATTGATAAGATTAGTAAACTTGAAAAACTTGTTGAAGAATTGTATAATAGTAGTAGTAAAAAATAACATTGAATTTCGTAAAATTAATATTTTACGAAATTAGAAGCGGTAAAAAACGAAAGGCACACAAAAATGGCATATAACATAGATTTCAGACAAGCTACGTCGGACGCACCGGCTTGCCTTACCGAATACCTGAATTATCTTACGACAATCAAAAACCGTTCACAGCTTACTGCGTTGAACTATTATACCGACCTGCGTATGTTTATGCGTTTTCTCAAGGTCAAGAACAAGCTGGTTGATGCAAATGAGGATTTCTCCGAGATAAAAATCTCAGACCTTGATGATAAATACATAAAGGCTGTGACACTTACGGACGCTATGGAGTTTCTCAGCTTTACGGTAAGTGAACGTTCCAATCAGGCAAAGGCTCGTTCACGCAAGGCCGTATCTCTGCGGCAGTTCTATAAATTTCTCACCAATAACAAGGCGTGGTTTGCGGCAAGCCCGATGCTGAATCTGGAGCTTCCTTCACCTAAAAACGCACTGCCTAAGCACCTCACGTTGCAGGAATGCGGTCAGCTTCTGCACGAGGGCTTCAAGGAGTTTTCAAGCTGGATGGATTACCGTGACTATGCGATGATTATAATGTTCCTCAACTGCGGTATGCGTCTGAGCGAGCTTGTCGGAATAAACGTGAATGATTTTGTCGAAAACATAGACCCGTCACAACCTGATGTAAAATATCTTTCCGTGAAGGTTTTGGGCAAAGGCAACAAGGAACGTATCGTCTATCTCAACGAGCAATGCGTCGATGCCGTTACCAAGTACACCGAAGCAAGAAAATCCGTTGCAGACCCTAAGGAAAAAGCTCTGTTTATAAGCAAACGAGGCAACCGCATCACAAACCGCCGTGTCGAACAGATAATCGACGACCGCCTTAAAGCCTGCGGACTTGCCGGTAAAGGAATTTCCGTGCATAAACTGCGTCATACGGCGGCTACGCTTATGTATCAGAACGGCGTTGACGTCCGTGTGCTTAAAGAGGTCCTCGGACACGAAAACCTCAATACCACCCAAATCTATACCCATGTGGTAAATACTCAGCTCCGTGACGCTATAAACTCAAATCCGGTAATGGATATAAAAAACGATCTGCCCGAACCCGATTTGAAGCAGAATGAGGATAAGAATAGCAAGTAATTTCACTATAACTAAAATTTTACGAAATTAGTACTATAATAATTAAAACGACCGCCGCAGTTTGATTAAAAACTGCGGCGGCATATTTTATTCACCTGTTACTTCTCTGAATAATCCCTTGCATCCAAGCAGTACATCTCTGTAGGTATCGTCAAAGTTCCCCGTGTACCACGGATCCGCAATGCTTCCGTCTATCCCTGCGTGTGACAACAGCAGACTTACCTTGTTTTCGGGATCGCTTCTGATGATACGCATTATATTGCGTATATTCATCTCATCCATAGCGATTATGTAATCATACCTGTCATAATCTGACTTTGTGAGCTGTACTGCCCTCTTTTTATCGCAGGATATTCCGACCTCCGCCAGCTTTCTTTTAGTGCCGTAATGCACAGGATTGCCGATTTCCTCGGTACTTGTCGCACATGATGCAATATAAAATTCATCGGACTTACCTGCCTTTGCGACTATATCCTTCATTACAAATTCTGCCATAGGTGAACGGCAGATGTTGCCGTGGCAGACGAATAGTATCTTGTACATGGGGTCAATCCTTTCTGAAAGGCTCTGTTATGCGTTATTTTGCCGCATTTTGCGTACCGGCAGATTTTACGGATTTGCGGTTGATTTCACAGAAACACGGCAAATCGGGACAAATTGCGGATGTGTGTAGTAGTCAGATAGTAGTAAAAATCTGCGGGTTTACTACTAAGGATTTTGCGCAAGGTTGTACAAGCCTCACAAGTATCACTATTCCCAATAACGTGACCATTATTGGAAGCAGTGCATTCGAAGGTTGTACAAGCCTTACAAGTATTACAATTCCGGACAATGTTACCTTAAATCCGGATAATTCAGAAGCAATGCCTTGTTCATTCGTTCCCCGCTGCGGTCTCGTTTAAGTTTAGTTGTTGCATAGCATCAAGAACCCTATCTAAAACAGGGTCAAGGTCTTTTTCACGATAATCTTTACCGCTTTTATCATTACTAGCCCAACCTCGATTTCGTTGATTTTGTTGATTTCGTGGATATTTATTTCCATCGCCGTGATAAGTCCAAATCCAGATAAACCGCTTACCGGACCGAAGCGAATACCAAAAAGCTCCTGTACCCTCGTTTCCACATATCAATTCCTCTTTACCAAATTTGTTAGCGAGATTTTTCTCGAAGTTAGTCGGTCTTTTGCTCTTGACTTGAAAAACCACTATATCCGGCTCCAATACTTCTATTTCACTGAACAAAATCTCTTGGCAATGCTCTTTCATTGACTCAGAGTGCGGACGACCTTTGGGATTATCTCCAAAAGCGCACTTGTAGCAGTTAAGCAACGCAAAATATTTCATAGTTTCAACATAGTCCTTAAGACAATTTTTTAACACGCTGTCCGGTCGTTCCTTGCCAATATATGGACTTAATAAATACGCCAAAACATATCTTACGCCTTTGTAATGGGGATTGTAACACTTGTCGGTTTCCGTCCTTTCAATTCCCTGATGTCCGTTAAGTCCCTCTAAACCCACAAAAACTATTTTCGGGATTTCAGTTTTTTCACCATACTTTGCGCCCACCTTTGCTTTATCAAATCTGAACATGCAGCTTTTAGAAATGCCTTTTTCACATTCCCTAAAGAATTGGCAGCCGCCGTTGCCATAGTATTCTGTGTAGAGGGCTTCAAGCCTGCTTTCATAATTGCGTTTCATTGAAATGGTCCTCCTAATCATAACAGAAATAATTGTAATGGTGCAATTACATTATACAGTTTTTCTATAAAATAATCAAGTTATAATAATTCTTAGTATTATGAAATAGAGCATATCCGTACATAATAAAAACCATCCTCCAAACGGGTAGTATTTTAGTAGTTTAAGGCTTGCTCAACCACTACATCTTGCACCGATTTGCTCAACCACTACATCTTGCACCGATTTGCCCAACCAACAGCCACCAAGGAAACTGATACCCAACTCCTGCCGTGGCAGACGAAGAGTATTTTATACATAATTAAAACCTTCCTTCAATATTAGAACCGCAGAATCGTTGTCGGCTATATCTGCTTAAAATATGTCAGTTTATCTTTGGCTGTATATGTGTTTGTGCTGTTGCAAAGCAAATAGCCACACTTTTCGTATAATTTTCGTGCAGGATAATTATCCGTTGTAGTATGTATTTTAACGCATAGTTTTCCCTGCTTTTTAAAAAAACTTTCCGCATATGAAACGGCATATTTACCTATACCCTTTCTTTGAAATGCGGAAGCTACAGCAAGTATTGAAATCCACCCGTCATTGCCGTCTTCAAGTCCGTTGATTTTCAGGTATCCGCACGGCACCGCACCCTTACGAATCAAAAAATGTTTTTCGTCAGTATCATTCGCAGAAATCAAACTGCACCATTCGCTATAAGGGATTATCTCGCTGTGAAGCAAATGAGCGTTTTCGTTAAAAATATCGGTTATATATCTTGCTTCGTTTTTTTCTGTAACCTGAGCAGCATTGAATGTTACAATCGGTTTCTCAAACATTAATTGACCGCTGTTTATAAGATTATTAAAAGTCTTATATTCACATTCGGTAAATCCGTATTCTCTTTGTAAATGCAGTGATACTTTATTATCAGGCTCTACATAACATCTCAATGTGTGACACCATTTATCAGACAGTGCCTGTTCGGCGGTTTCAAGCAATCTTTTCGATATACGCTTGCCTGTGTAATCAGGTACAACGAACAAATCGCCATAGTACCACAAACCTGCATCTTCGGCATTTTGTATACAGAACATCCCGCCTACAACATCACCTGTTTCATTCAGAGCGATAACATTGAAGCAATCGTTTTTGATCTTGTTATCATAATTGAATCTGACGATACTGTCAGCCCATTCAGGCTT
>OLIY01000573.1_pt1 | contig 34700 bp, 40 predicted proteins | sample 1601431 | NCBI WGS metagenome assembly OLIY01 (sample SAMN04168659, study PRJEB22393) | human gut metagenome | biome: human gut microbiome; feature: stool | host: Homo sapiens | collected 2014-05-12
ACAATCTGTCCGGTGGTCAGCAGCAGCGTGTAGCGATTGCCCGCGCCCTTGTTTCTAAACCGGCTATCATCCTGGCCGACGAACCTACTGGAAACCTTGACAGCAGAACCAGTAGCGATGTATTGGGTCTTTTGAAAATGACCAGCCAGAAATTTCATCAGACCATTGTGATGATTACTCATAACAATGAGATCGCCCAGCTTGCCGACCGCATTATTCGTATTGAGGACGGCCGGATTTCCGAGTAAAGGGGGCGAAAACATGACAGATATTTTATTTGGGAATAACAACAGACCTGTCTTGAAACTTCTGGCAAAGCGCTCGTTGAAAGCTCAAAAAAATACGATTGCGGTATTGGCAATCATGCTTGCTACGTTGCTTTTTACCAGTTTGTTTACGATTGCCATTAGCTTGCAGACTGCTATGCAGGAAAGTAATATGAGGACAACCGGCACTTCTGCCCATGCTGGTATCAAGCGTTTATCATGGGAAGAATATGAGAAGCTATCATCGGATACAGGAATAAAAGACATCGGATATTCAATTATCATAGGAAATGCCGTGGGCGATGATTTCAATAAGACGCCGACGGAACTGCGATATGGTGATGAAACTTATTCGGAACTGACCTTTATTACTCCTGATACCGGACATCTGCCGGAACAAAAAAATGAGATCGCCACCAGCCGTATTGTTCTGGATGCGATGGGACTGCCGGATAAAGTCGGCACACAAATGAAGGTGACCTTTACAACCGATACGGATACATTTACCGATACCTTTACGCTTTGCGGCATTTGGGATGGGGATGCTGTGGCGTACCGTCAAACAATGCTATTATCCAAAGCATATACGGAACAGGTAGCTCCGGTCATCCACGGGGAAACGGACGGAACAACCCCACCTGTGGGAACCGGTTATATTGATGCTGTTATGATGATGCCTACGGCATGGAATATTGAAAAGCAGGCATTAGATGTGACTTCCGAATACGGTTTAGATGAACGGGTAAGTATTAACGACGCTTACGGAATGGCAACGGTCAATCTTTCTTCCATGCTGCCCCTTGTGGCCGGTATTGCGGTTATCTTTATCGCAGGTTATCTTCTAATCTACAATGTGTTTTATATTTCTATCGCGCAGGATATTCGGTTTTATGGAATGTTGAAAACACTGGGAACCACCGCAAGACAAATAAGGAAAATCGTTTATAGAAAAGCAATTAAGCTATCTATTATGGGTATTCCTATTGGACTATTGTTGGGATGGCCGATTGGTCGGTTGTTGCTGCCTGCGATTGTAAATATGCTAACTGATGATATAAGGATCGTTACTACGGTAAATCCATTGATCTTTTTGGTAGCGATTTTCTTTTCCGCAATTACAGTTTTCATTAGCTGTCAAAAACCTGCGATATTGGCGGCTAAAGTTTCTCCGATGGAGGCACTGCACTATATTGAACAGACTGGTGGAAAGAAAAAGCAGCGGCGCAGTAAGCATATCAGCACAATGATGATGGCAAAGAACAATCTGACTCGAAACAAGAAAAAAGTAATGATCGTTACTTTGTCTTTTGCCCTTAGTATTGTTCTCTTGAATAGCGTTTATACCTATGTGACCTCCTTTGACTTTGATAAGTTTGTGGCTGATTTCAGCCTTACAGATTTTACAGTTTCCGATACAACAGTAATCAACAATTATGCGCCATATAACACAGCGAATGTAAGCCAAGATTTTATTAGCCAGACAGAAAGTTTGAATGGTCTTGAAGATATAGGAAATATCTACTTATGGACTTCCAAACAGCCGCTTTCTGAAAACGACCTCGCCCGATTACAGGAACTCTCTGCTTCTTCCAGTGATATTGCAAATGAACTGGAAAATTATAGGGTTCGACAGGAACATGGTGTGAATGTATATGGCTTGGATGATTTTTCGGCAGAATATGTACAGGTGTTAGACGGTGAACTAAACACGGAACAGTGGAAAGCCGGAACCGGCGTGTATGTAACTCCATTGCGAATGATGGGTGATGGGTCTCTTTGCTTGTATAAACCGGGCGATCAAATTAGCGTGACACAGCTTGATGGTACAAATAAAGTGTATGATGTGCTGGCTGTGGTAAGTATTCCAAGCGCATTACAAACTCCTTTGCAGGTAGACATGGGATTGGACTATATTTTCCCAACCAATGAACTTTTGGGAAATATGGTATCCGCTGACCAGCCGGCCATGAAAACAATCTTCAATGTGGATGAAGAACACCAGCTTGCCACAGAAAACTGGCTGAAAAATTACACTACGAATACGGACACTGCTTTGGATTATCTTTCAAAAGTGACCCTACGGCAGACCTTTGACGGGATGATCAATATGTACCGTCTTGTGGGCGGTGCTCTTTGTTCGATATTGGCTCTGATCGGTATACTGAACTTTATTAACTCCATAACAACGTCTATCTTGTCTCGGTACAGAGAAATTGCAATGCTGCAATCGGTAGGTATGACAGGACGGCAGGTTAAGCAAATGTTGATATATGAAGGGATTGGTTATTCTATCTTGGGCCTTTTAGGTTCTCTGATACTTTCCGTTATAGCAAGTCTAACGGTGGTTCGGATGATGGGTGCAGAATTAACCTATTTTACATGGCATTTTACTCTGCTTCCGGTATTTCTCTGTATTATCCCTCTGATCCTCATTACAGCCATTGTTCCTTTGGTTTGCTATAACAAAATGGCACAAAAAACGGTGGTAGAGCGGCTACGCATTGCTGAATAAAATACGCAGACACGAAACGGTCATCCGAAAGGGTGGCCGTTTTCAAATGTCACAAAAATGTGAATTTTTAGCCGACAAAATGGGGCTGACGGTGACATTTCTGTGAGGTTTCTATTTTATGATGCTATAAGACAAAGAAACTCGCACACAGCGAGTATCATCAAAAGGGGGTAATATTTTGGATTATATTCTCAAAGCCGAGAATTTGACGAAGATTTACGGCCACCATAAAGCATTAGACAATTTTTCCATACACATTCCGCAGGGGGTTATCTATGGATTAGTAGGAAAAAATGGTGCTGGCAAAACAACCTTGCTTCGGATAATTTGCGGACTGCAAGAAGCTACTTTCGGGGATTATTCCCTATATGGAATTAGCAGCCGAAAACACGAAATCCTGAACGCAAGAAAAGAAATGGGGGCCGTGATTGAAACACCGGCTATCTATCTGGATATGTCGGCCACCGGAAACTTAAAGGAACAGTATCGTGTGTTGGGACTACGATCATTCGATACCATTCCTCAACTTCTGAAGATGGTGGGCTTGGAGGGTACCGGCAGGAAAAAGGCAAAGAATTTTAGCTTAGGTATGAGGCAGCGATTAGGAATTGCGATTGCTCTTGTGGGAAATCCAAGGTTTTTGGTGTTAGACGAGCCAATCAACGGACTCGACCCGCAGGGCATCATTGAAATGCGGCAGCTTCTTTTGAACCTCAATCAGCAGTATGGTATTACCATTTTGGTATCCAGCCACATTCTCGATGAGCTGTCCCGTCTTGCTACGCATTACGGCTTTATCGACAACGGAAAGATGATTAAAGAAATCAGTGCGGATGATTTGGAAAACTCGTTCCGCAAGTCTATCCGAATTGAAGTAACAGATGGCAAAGCGTTGGCCGCCGTTTTGAAGCAGACAGGCCAACCTTACAAAATGCCTGCTCCCAATGTGGCAGAGATTTATCACAGATTAAATATTTCCCAGCTTACATCTGCCCTGGAGAAGTACCATTGTGATCTGCTGTCCATTCAGGAACAGGAAGAAAATCTGGAAAGCTACTATGTTGATTTAATCGGAGGTGTTAGCCATGAGTAGACTGTTGGTATCAACATTTATTCGTATGCTGAAAAAAGTTATATTTTGGTTTTTTGTGCTTTGTATGTTTGCATACGGAGTGTATACTGCATTAAATATAGCTTCGGAGGCTCGTATAGGATTTGTGCTAGATAGATGCCTTTTTGAGTGCTTACCACTGATGGGGCTTATATCTGCAATCTTTACGAGCCTGTTTATTGGTTCCGAGTACAGCGATGGTACAATTCGCAATAAGATAATAGTCGGCCATTCTCGAATACGGATTTACTTAGCAAATCTTATTGTGTGTGCGATTGCCAGTGTATTGATTTCGCTGTCCTATACCGTTGGAGTTTTTGTAATAGGAAACATGAATGGCGGTGAACTGATAACAGAAACAGCTACAATTTTTCTGTGCATGATAAGCAGTCTTATGATTTCTATAACCTTCGCCAGCATTATGACGCTACTTGCTATCCTGAATACAAATAAGGCAGGCAATGTAGTTGTGAGTATGATACTGGCTTTGGTTCTACTGGTATCCGGTTCTTTTATCCATCAGAAACTTGGAGAACCAAAACTATACGATAACTATGTGACTGTCAATGAAATGGGTATCCCTACACAAGTTGAACAGCTTCCGAACCCTCAATACATTGAAGGTACACCACGGATTGTTCTTGAAGTTCTTAGCGATCTGCTACCCTCTGGACAGGCCATCCAACTTGCAGATGCGTTTGACACAGAGGGAATGACGGATGAAAGCATAGCAAAGGCTCCTTACAGATGGATGGGATATTCTCTGTTGGTGACATTTCTAACTTCTGTTTTGGGAATTGCCCTGTTTCAGAAAAAAGAAATTCGATGAAGAAAAGGCAATAAATTTTCAAATCTCACAGGTTAGTGAGATTTCAACCCATTATTTTGTCGAAACAGAGAATGTCAGTGACATTTCTGTGAGAATTGCTTGTTAAGATAAGCGAAAAAGAAACAACCTGCCGGACGACGGCAAAAGAAAAAAAGCCGTCGTAGAGCAGACAATTTGACACGCCCATTTGAAACGGCGGCTTTGATTTTCAGAGCCGCCGTTTCTTTGCGTTTGCACAAACCTATGACGACTTGCAGGGACACGGTAGCCGATTGGAGGTTATTTTGCCGTGTCTCGTTTGCTTTTTCAAAGCTCACATGATCTACATCAGTTAAAAAAAGCATTACTCCTCCTCCGGGCAAGTATACCATTGCATCGGCACTATCGTTCCATGTAATTCAGTATAATAGTGGCTGTTCTTGGCGCGCCAGTTTTCCATCGCGGAAATCTGGCGTTTTTTGTTTCCAATTTTTAGAAAATACTCGGACAATATGTCGATGTCGTGCCCCGCCTACTGATCTGAATTCAAAAAAATTCAGATTGGAGGAAAGGACATGGAAGGCAGACAGCCCAAAAGAAGAAAAGATAAATACAACCCATATGAAATCTATGAGAAGGACGGAAAATATTATGTTTCATTTCGCAATGGTGAAAAAGAGTACAAGGATTTGGAAATAGGAAAGAATGTATACGAGGCTTTTAATACGTTTGAATTGCAGGACGTGTCGCATATGAATATTGTGGACAGGCATTTGGAACAGTCAGAAATCTGGGATTCCAGTTTATATGAACGGATATTTCAGAAAGAAGAAAGTGTAGAGGATACGGTTCTGAATAAACTGGACACGGAACGGTTACATAGTGCAATCCAGCAGTTGTCGGAAATTCAGAGAAGACGATTGATGAAGTATTATTTTGAAGATAAGAATTATGAGCAGATTGCACAGGAAGAAGGCTGCTCTTTTCAGATGGTAGCAAAGTCTGTAAAAGCAGCAATCAGAAATTTGAAAAAGATTTTGAGATAGTGGGTTGAAAAATAGCGTTTAAGTGAGGAAACAGGTGGAAAGAGAAATATTCTGATCCGCCTGTTTCTTCTTTTGTCACGAAAAGACTGGGGAGCGGGACGAACCTTGACAAATTCATATACATTCATCAGACACATTCCTGTTGTTATCGTGATGAGCGTAAGCCACATTAACAGATACGCCATAACACAGGCTGGGTAAAGACAGCGAAATCCCACCCGTATACTTCCTTTTGGTTTCAGTTTGTATTACCCGGACTGTTGAGCGAAAAATATCTGGTTATAACTGTCAGATTGCTTCTGGCAGGGCGATGACAGACAACAGGCATAATGATACTCCTGTCCGGTCATAAAGTCGTGTATACAAAATATTTCTTTGATGCCGCAACAAGTGAGGGCAGCTTCAGGAGATCCCTGGAGAGGAAAACTCCCAATCCCATATATTTATTTTAGATAAAATCCTGTGGAGCTGATTAGCAGTCAGCCGTCTGATGATTTCCCAATTACAAGTCGGGGCGTCGGGGACAAATAGGCTTGTATTTTACATATTTAGGGATAACAACAGTTAGAAAGACGAGAGGAGATATAGCAAAGATGGAAGATAGGAACGTCAAGCGTGGGGATATTTATCACGCCGACCTTGATCCTGTATTTGGAAGTGAACAGGGCGGTTATCGTCCGGTGCTGGTGATTCAGAACAATATAGGAAATCAATACAGTCCGACAGTGATTGTGGCAGCAATTACTAGTAAAGAAAAAATGAAACTGCCAACACACATTGCAGTCCCGGAAATGGAAGGGTTAGAAAAAGATTCTGTAGTGCTGTTGGAGCAGCTTAGAACTTTAGATAAAAGACGGTTGGAAAATTATGTGTGTACCTTAGACCGCACTGAAATGGAGAAAATCAATAAAGCAATCAGGAGAAGTACCGGGATACCGAAGATAATTGAAAAACCGTTAGTCGTGAGCCTGTGCAGAGTATGTGCAGGCAATTTTTATGATGTGCCGGGACATTATATCCGGCGAGTGAATCCAGAACAGCGATATAAGGATACTTGTATGTTCTGTAATGTCCGGAATGGGTACGACTATTATATAGGAAGAAAGAACAAGTAACACGTAAAAGTCAAGTGTGCGATTTGAAAATTCGCACATTGGACGATGCAGACGAAAATGGATATCTTAGTGGTGTAACGTTTTTAGATGTTACACAGCTAAAAACTACCGGTAGTAAAGCGCAAAGATTAGGACGAGGAGGATAACGTCATGGCAATGATAGAGAATGAAGTGGAAAAGAAAGTATATAAAGTAGAAGATGTTCAGAATTTGCTTGGGCTGGGACGCTCCAAGGCGTATGAATTTATAGAAAATGTTTATTATGATAGAAAACCATTCCGGGTGTTGAAGATTGGCAGATCTTATCGTATCCCATGCAATTCTTTTGATAGGTGGCTGAATGGAGACGAGGAGAGAGAAAGAGTGAGAGCCGAATGAAACAGAAAGAAACGAAGCAGGAGACAATGTCAAAGGAAAAGAGAGTTGTCTTTTTTGAAGGAAAATCATGGTATCACAGAATCAAAGAGCTGCAGGACGATCTGACGACAAAATATGGGAAAAAAGGCGGCTTTGAAACGCCGGAAGAAGCGGAGAAAAGTTACTGGGAATATGAAAAGAAATACCAGAAGAAGCAGAGAGATCTCCAGATTGCAAAAATGCAAAAGACAGATGTAATGCTTGGAGATTATCTGGAATATTGGTTTGAAAATATTTTCAGTCCGAGAATTGAGACAACCACGAGGATGGTTGGAGCATATACGTTATATAATCTGATTCTTCCGAGTATGGAAGCAGATATCAAATTAAAATACATTTCAGTAGAGTATTTAGATGCTCTACTGGAACGTGTTGCAAAAATCTGTCCTTCAGCAGGAAATAAGGGGCGGGAACTTCTGAGTATCGCCATGAAAGATGCAGCAGGAGATAAGTTCATAAGCTATAATCCAATGCCTGAGACAAAGCCATATCCGAGAGCAAAACCAAAGGTAAGGGTATTAAGCAAAGAAAAATTGAAGGTTTTTCTTGAAGCTGCCAGCAAGAATCCTTGGTATCTGGAAATTTTACTGGGACTGTTTTGTGGATTACGAAAAGGAGAAATTCTTGGATTGAAATTTCAGGATTTTGATTTTGAAAAACAGACCGTCAGAATCAGCAGACAGCTTGTTGGAAACCTGAAACTGAAAGAAAAAGAATTTACGGTTACGGAATATGCAGTTATTGAACGGAATCCAAAGACCGAGAACAGTTATCGGATATTAAGAGTTCCGAAAGTAGTGATGCGGGAAGTAAAACGCAGACAGCAGTTGATTGAACTGCGTAAAAATGATCCGGGCATAGAATATAAGGATTTTGATTATGTATGTTGTCAGGAAAATGGCGAACCCCGATCATTGACGGCAATGAATCAGGCACTTACAAAAATCTGTGACAGAAATGGATTGCCAAATATCACCGTACATGGACTCAGACATATGTTTGCGACTATTTTAATCGAGCTTGGAGTCCCATTGTTTAAAATATCTGGTCTATTAGGTCATAGTTCCGTTCATACGACTTACGAATATTATTGTGAGATTATGGACGAGCAGGATAAGATTATTGCGTTTGTAAATAATACATTTGTACCACAACAAACCGGAACGGAGGGATAGCCATGCATAAGACCTTTGATTTTAAGAAATATGTAGAATATAAGGTCTATTCGGTGACAACAATCAAAAATGGATATGGATTTCGTGTGTTGCTGACGTTTGCAGACGAAAGTACAAAGACACAGCAACATGCGGGATTCACAACCAAAAGAGAAGCTAATGCATTTCGTGATGAAGTAATCGGACAGCTACATACCGGAACCTATATTGTGTATGGAAAAATCCGGGTAGAGGAGTTTATGATCTTCTGGTTGGAAGATATTATGCGTCCCCGAATAACAGACGACACTTATACAACTTACAAAAGTGCCATTAAGAATTACATTGTTCCACAGATTGGAAAGATGTATATGTCTACACTAAATCAGGGGTATATCAGAAAATTATATAATGCAGTTGCAGAGAAATATGAATCAGTTGCGAAAAATGTCAGGACGATCATGAAAACATCATTGGAGTATGCATTTAACAAAAATGTACTGGCAACAAATCCAGCGAAGGGAATCAATTTACCGAAAAAAATAAAAAAGACAGAGTATCGTGTTCTGAAAATTGACGAGAAGAAAACATTAACACTTCCGCAGGTGCTTCGGTTGATTGAGGCAAGCAAGGAGACACCGATTCATATGCAAATTCTGTTTGCGGTATTGATGGGACTCAGAAGAAGTGAAATAAATGGCCTGAAATACAGTGATGTCGATTACATTCACAGGACGTTGAGAGTAGAGCGTCAGTTGGGAAAGAAGCCAAACAGTAAAGCAGAAAACTGTGCACCTAAGATGCTGACAAAGCAGGAAATTAAAACAAAAACACCTGCTGGTGTGCGTGAACTTCCAATACCGGATTATGTATTTGAAGCAATTCTGGAAGAACGGAAAACTTATGAGAAGAACCGCAGACGCAGACCAAAAGAGTTCCGGGACTGGAATTATATTTGTTGTTCTACATATGGGAATCCAAGGAGTAAAGGCTTTCATCAGAAATACTATAAAGACTTGTTGAAATCCTTGGATTTGCCTGATATTCATTTTCACCAGTTGAGAAATACCTATGCAACTATTTTGCTGAAGAATAGCTTTAATTCTAAAGGCGTTTCTCATTTGTTGGGACATGCCAAGGAAATCATATCAGTAGATGTCTATGGAGATACGCAGGAAATCATAGAAGACTGTCTGGATGTATTGGAACCATTTATTGAAGAAGTTATTCCAAAAGAGCGGAAAGATCAGTATTATGATTATTCAGAAGTGATTGAAATAGACTTAATCCTGGAGGAATATTTCAACGCAGCATGATAAAAAATAGAATAGTAGTAAGAGAGAAAAGTACAAATAAGAATCGAACATTTGTACTTTTTTCTTACCTTCATCTATATACTTTCAAAAAAATGTCTGATATAATAGGGACTGTTACAAGAACAAACAGTAAAAATATGACAGAACCGGAGCCTGGTATCATCAGGTATTTCCGAGTGCTGTTTTATTCGCAAAAATCAGTTTTGTGACTTTTATTCGTAACGAGGTGAAAAAGACATCTATTCACCATAAAAATGAGCTTTTCGTTACGAATCCGGATACGAATTTTTGGCTGATAGTGGTCATAGTAAAAGTCACAAATGGAGGGATTTACCATGAATGAGTTCAAATTAAAAGCCCCATACGAGCCGACAGGAGACCAGCCACAAGCGATTGCAGAGCTTGTGAAAGGATTCAAGGAAGGCAATCAATGCCAGACTTTACTAGGGGTTACGGGTTCTGGAAAGACTTTTACGATGGCAAATGTGATTCAGCAATTACAGAAGCCGACACTTGTCATCGCTCATAATAAGACGTTAGCAGCTCAGTTATACGGAGAGTTCAAGGAGATGTTCCCCGAGAACGCAGTGGAATATTTTGTATCCTAGTCCATCGGAGCCTTAAAAGGTGTGATATTTGGTGGTATTTAGTGCTGCTTTGTACGGAATTTGTGGATGTAAAAGGGTTAAATGGACGGGATGATACGAGGCGGATGAATGGAATTTGTGACTTTTTGTGATAAAAATTTGTAATGAGAAAAAGGGGAGGATAACATGATTTGTTTTACAAGTGATTTACATTTGTGGCATCGTGGTATTATCAGTATGCAGAATCGTTTTTTGAGAATGCTCAGGAGATACTCTGGGTCTTGGTTAGGAATTATAATTCTGTAGTTCATAAAAATGATACGATGTATATTCTTTGAGATATCAGTCAGCATTTGCCGATGGATACAGTAAATGAATTGATTAGCAAATTGACGGGAAAAAGATATTGGTTAAAGGGAATCATGACAAAAAATATGATACAGAGTTATTTGAAGAAATTTGTGATTTTAAGACAGTATCATTGAACGGAGAGTATCTTTCGTTGATGCATTATACGATGCTGTCATGACCGAAAAAGAACAGTGTGAGTATTCAACTGCATGGACATATATATGCATGTGAGCAATATAATCTGTAGAATAAAGTGAATAGAACTAGAAGGTATGATGTGGGCGAGTATGCGAATGATTATTATCCGGTATCAGTAAAAGAAATTATAGAGTTTTTAAGTACATAATTGAATTATGAGGAGGAGTTTAAATGGAAAGTCAAGGAGAAGTTATTTTTTATAATACAGATGATGGGTTGACACATATTGAGGTAAAAGTAGAAGATGAAACTGTTTGGCTGACAATAGATCAAATGTCTGAATTGTTTGGGAAAGCTAGATCAACCATAAATGAGCATATTTTAAATATTTTTTCAGAAGGAGAATTACTTAAATCAGAGTCTGTGAGAAAAATCGGAAATTCCGATTTTTCTACAAAACCTACAAATTATTATAATCTTGATGTTATAATTTCTGTAGGATATCGTGTGAAGTCTATTCGTGGAACGCAATTTCGTCGGTGGGCAACAGAACGATTAAAGGAATATATGATAAAAGGTTTTACAATGGACGATGAGCGGTTGAAAGGAAATGGTGGCGGTAACTACTGGAAAGAATTACTTGATAGAATTAGAGATATTCGTTCATCTGAAAAAGTTCTTTATCGTCAAGTGCTTGATTTATATGCTACAAGTGTTGATTACAACCCGCATAGTGATGAATCAATACGCTTTTTTAAAATTGTACAGAACAAATTGCATTTTGCGGCACATGGTCATACGGCAGCGGAAGTGATATATGAAAGAGCAGATGCAGAGAAACCTTTTATGGGACTAACTTCTTTTTCAGGTGAACTGCCAGCGTTAAAAGATATCAGTATTGCAAAGAATTATCTTTCGGAGGATGAATTGAAGATATTAAATAATCTTGTATCAGGTTATTTTGATTTGGCTGAAATTAATGCGATTGAGCATAAGCCAATGTACATGAATGATTATGTAGAGCAATTAGATTCGGTATTGTCTTCTGGTAATCGAAAACTATTAAGTGGATCAGGAAAAGTGAGTCACGATCAAGCAGTAAAAAAAGCAAAAAGTGAGTATAGAAAATATCAAGAGAAAACAATTGCTCCTGTGGAACAGGCTTACATAGAAACTATTAAAGATGCAAATAAAAATGCCAAGCAGGGTGTTAGAAGAAAATAGAATATGAAGAAGTATATTAGTATAAAAAAATGATGGGAATAAATGATGGATATAAAGAAAACGGACATATTTAGTGGGATAGGAGTTTTTTTTAATACAAATAGTAGTGAATATTATTTGTTATGCATTGCAAAAGAATAAGGTATATTTATTTTGGGGTATAATTTTTGCTTTTATAATATCAGTATCTATTGTAATTATAGTATGTTTAAAGAGAAAACTTAAACAAAAAGAGCTAGAATACAACGAAGAAATAAATACCCTAAAAAAAGAACGAGACGAGCTTCAATTGGAAAGTCTAGATTATGATCAAAAATGTGCTGAAATCGAAGAACAAGTAAATATATTAGAACATGATATGGAGTTATACAATAATAAGTGTAATTATTATGCAAGAATGGATTCTGTAAATCAAAGGATTTTATATGCATTGAAAAATCGAAGAAATAGTGAAAGTGGAGAAGTGCAAACTTTGATATCAGAGATAGAATATATTTTCCGAGATGATACGTTTCTCAGAAATGCAAAAATGAATAGTAGTATATTTGTGCAGAAAGAAGATGGGAATTACTGTATTTTGGCATCAACTAGACATTCGACTGGAACTATTAGAAAATTAGAATTGAATGAAAAATCGTTGGTAGGAGCAACTTTTAAAAATAGGAAAGTTATTTATTGTGGAGATTTGGATAATAGAAGAGCAGATTTTCCTTTTGTTGAGCTTGAAGGTGATAGAAAATATCATTCGATTCTGGCAATTCCGTGTTGTTTGGATGACAAGGTGGAATTTGTCTTAGTAGTTACATGTACGAAGCAGGGATGTTTAGAAGAAACCTATAAAAAATATCAAGATATTATTCATAGGTATTTAGAATTGATAGGAATTATGATGTTTATTAAGTTTGGCAAGGAGACAGAGTAATGATAAAAAGAAAAGATTTATTAATATTTTCCGATGAAAAAATTGTATCTAATATAGTTAAATATGAAGAAGAAGATATATATATTTCAGGAATTATATACTAATTGGATGGAATTGAATGAAAAAATAAAAAGAATAGGAGGAAGACCAAGTGTATTACCAACAGAATTTGTTGAAGCATTAGTCGCTTTTAAGATGAATTACTGGAAAATTGATGATATGCGATTAGGGTTTGATTGTTATGATCCAAATGATGAGAAAAATGAGAAACGTATCGAAATAAAATACAGTACGGGGAGAATGGATTATTCAAGTTTTGCACCCAAAATAGAATGGGGCATACTTAATTTTGTGAAATTTTATAATGAGTCTCCAATAGAATGTTATTTTGAAGTGTATGATATAGGAATTGATATGATTTTTGAAGAGACTGAAAAATTTGGAAGAAGTGTATATGAAGGGTATGGAAGAAGACCTAGAATTAGTATTAGCAGAGAATTGATTGAGAGAGGTATATATCGAAATAAAAAAGAATTTTCATTGTTTTAAAATGTTGAATAAATATAATTGTGAATGATTTGTGCAAGTGACATGCACAAATAGATACTGAATACTCGACAGAGTATTTTGTGTTTCGTTATGATTAATATTTTTGTGACTTTTGGCAATTTGAATTCGTAAAGTTCACTATTAGGCAATCTGTTTTTGCAATTCTCGATTTTTGTTACGAATTTCATTACGAATGATTTTGAAAATGTGGCTGATAGTAAACGTACGAAAAGTCACAAAGGAGGATTTTGCTATGGATAAATTCATTTTGAAAGCCCCATATAAGCCGACCGGCGACCAGCCGAAAGCCATTGAACAGATTGTGAAAGGATTCAAAGAAGGCAATCAATGCCAGACTTTACTAGGGGTTACGGGTTCTGGAAAAACTTTTACGATGGCAAATGTTATTGAGCAGCTTCAGAAACCGACGCTTGTCATTGCACATAATAAGACGCTGGCAGCGCAGTTATACGGAGAATTCAAGGAGATGTTCCCTGACAATGCCGTGGAATATTTCGTGAGCTAGTCCATTGGAGTCTTAAAAAATGTGATATTTGGTGGTATTTAGTACCGTTTAGTACGGAATTTGCGGACGAAATAGCACTAAACGAACTAGATAATACTAAACGAACAAATGGAATTTGTGACTTTTCATGAAAAATGTAATGAGAAAGAGTTATTAAATTAAAGGTGAAGAATATGAAAAAGAAAAAAGAAATATCAATAGTACGTTCTTCAGCAGCAGAATATTTAACATTTATTACAGCAACTGGAGAAAGTGATGTTAATGCTACATATTTTGATGAAAGTGTGTGGTTGACCCAGAAAATGATTGGACTTCTTTATAATGTGGAAACTCATACGATTAATTATCATCTGAAGAAAATATTTGCTGATGGAGAATTAGACGAGAATTCAGTTATTCGAAAATTTCGAATAACTGCTTCGGATGGAAAAAGTTATAACACAAATCATTATAATTTAAAAGCGATTATTGCTGTGGGAAATAAAGTTGATTCTCCAAGAGCAGTTCAGTTCCGGAAATGAGCGAATGGAATTGTAGAAGAATTTACGATACAAGGCTATACTATGGATGATGAACGGTTGAAAAACTTTGGGACTGTACTGACAAAAGATTATTTTGAAGAACAATTGCAAAGAATTCGTGAGATTCGATTGTCTGAGAGGAGATTTTATCAGAAGATTACAGATATTTATGCAACGAGTATAGATTATGATTCTACAGCGCAAACAACAAGACTATTTTTTGCAAAAGTGCAAAATCAATTACATTGGGCAATTTATGGAGAAACAGCAACAGAAGTGATTTATCATAGAGCAGATAGTGAAAAACAACACATGGGGTTGCAAACGTGGAAAGATGCACCTAACAGGAAAATACAAAGATTCGATGTGACAGTTGCAAAAAATTATTTGACTGAATCGGAACTTGCAGCAATGGCAAGGATTGTTAATGCTTATTTAGATTTGGCAGAAATGCGGGCGGAAGAACAAGTTCCAATGACAATGGAAGATTGGGCAGAACAATTTGAAGGTTTATTGAGGTTGTCCAAGAAAGAAATTCTAACACATGCGGGAAGCATTTCAGCTAAGATAGCAGAAACACATGCGCTAAATGAATTTGAAAAATATCGCGTGAAACAGGATCAGTTGTATCAAAGTGATTTTGATCGTGTACTGTTGGAATTGGAAACGGAAGAGGTATCGGATGGAAAAAATGAACAATAAAATATATTATCATTATTGCTCTGTGGATACATTTTACAAACAGGTACCATTAGATTTGGTAATCCGTTAAATATGAATGACTCGGCTGAAATTATTTGGCTTTTGACAATGGTAAAAGACTTTGTTTTAAAAGAGGGATATATAATTCGATACTGGAAGGTTGGAATTTGATAGAAAATATCTCGAGGACTTTATTGCAAGAAATGGATTGTCCATATATTTTTTGCGTATCAAAGGACAAGGATTATAATGGTTCAGTTGTTCTGAGTCAGTGGTGATCATATGCAAATGACGGGCAAGGTGTTGCGATTGGATTTGATGTTGATTTTATCGAAAAACACTATTCTTTATATGGAGCTGAGGTTATATATGACAAAGAAAAGCAATACGACATATTAAGTCAAAAAATTAGTGATAGTGTTTTAAGGAATTTAAATAATGCAGTAAAAGATAGAAACAGTGATGAAATATATCGTAAAAGCAAAATTTTAGTATTTCATATTTTGCAAGATGCGATAATGTGTAAAAATCCGGCATTTCAGGAGGAAAAGGAATAAGAGTTATCAAAAGAAATTCAGTTACGCAGAAGATATTAGTTGGGAAATGGTAATGGATAGTATTGAAAAATTGTTTGTAGAAGTAGCGTGATAGATAATGCATTACTGATGGATAAGCTTGAAATTATATACGATATACTACATAGCCGAGTGATTTTCAATACGAGAATCACCCGGCTATTTTTATGCTCTGATATTCTAAAAATTCATTTGAGAATATCAAATCATGGTAAACGCAAAATGGCAAGTACCTTGACATTTTTAGGTGGCAGCTTTGCAACCACCAGTATTTAAGCTTTGTGAATCTCTACAGGAAGTTTTTCTGACCAGGGCAGAAGATTTTCCAAAAAGGAACAATCCCTGTCATTCATGTGTTTCGGAATCTCTTCCAAGAGATACTGCACATAATCAAAAGGCTTCAGATTATTGGCTTTTGCAGTTTCCACAATACTGTAAATGATTGCAGAAGATTTGGCTCCATTGATCGTATCGATCATCTGCCAATTCTTCTTCCCAATACAAAAGCCTCGAATTGCCCTTTCGGATGCGTTGTTATCGATTGGAACATCTCCGTCTGTGAGAAATACCCGGAGATATTTTTCCTGATTCAATGCATAGCCGATAGCATCACCAAATTTATCCTTTTTGGACACATTTATGGTTTTAAGGTATGTAAAAAACGCATCCACAAGTGGTTTGATAACCACTTGCCGCTGCTTAAGTCGTTCATCAGAAGAAAGATCATTCAGTTTCCCTTCTTCCCGATAGATCGCCTGGATCTGTTTCATTAGCAGAAATGCATTAGATTCCTTTTGATAGGATTTCGGGACCAGCTTCAAGGCTTCATCAAATCTGCGGCGACAATGCACCCAACATCCGGCAATGGTCAGTTCTTCCAACTCTTTTTCTAAAGTATGGTATACCTGGTAACCGTCTGTTACACAGATGCCGTCGTATCCTTTTAGGAATTCCCGTGGATGGGATGCATTTCTCGTCTGCTGGTATTCATACAGGACAATCTGTCGATCTTGATACAGATGTCCGGAACGATATACCCACATCCAGCTTTTGGAACCGGCTTTGCGTCCATCATGGTTTACAAGTACTGGTGTCTCATCCGCCTGGATCACGTGATAAGAATACAACACCTTATGAAGATGATCATAAAGAACCGATAAATATTCTTCCGCTAAACGTATGCACCAGTTTGCCATGTTTTGTCTGGTGATCTGCAGACCATAACGCTGGAATTCCTGCTCCAACCGATAGAGTGGAACTGCGTTCACATATTTTCCATTGATGATCGCAGCACCCAGAGATGGCGATACCAGACTTCCATGCAGTAATGCCTTTGGATGGTCTGCTTTCACCATGTGTTCATCTGTTTTGCTGGCATACACGCCGATGTGATGTTCTTCCACTTCTACCTTCGCAGGTACGAAATGATATTTTCTGGAAATGGCATCCGGTAACTGCTTCCATCCCCTGACACCGAATTCCGCTTCCAATTCCTCTTCGGACAGATAATGATCAATCCGTCTGACTGGAAGCCCGGAAAGATCAGCCTCTTTTTTCCCCTTGCGCTTTGGCTGTTTGGGTGATTTAAGTTCCAGATCATCAGGCTCTGCTGCATTGAGATCGCAGACAGCTTCGGCTTCATTGAAAAAGACAATCGTTCCATCTACTTCGCAAAAACAGATCTGGCTGGTATCTTCCATTTTTTCAGAAGACCTGCCAAAACGGTTCTGCTTACCAAGGATCACCTGTTCCATCAGAAGCTGCATTTTTTCGTTCGATGTGTGAAGTTCCTTTGTTAAAGCATTCAGCTGTTCCTGCTGTTGTAAAAGAAGCTGGATAAGAAACGACTTATCAACACTATTTAATTGTTCCTCCGTATAATTGACTGCCATAACTGAACCTCACTTTCCTGAGTGGTATTATAGCAGAATCCACGGTTTTTGGCTATTTTTACATTCTGTCACCTTCGTCATTTTGACGGTGGATAACAGTCATGAATACCTGAAAATAAAAGCCTGAAATTCAGATATTTATGACTGTTATCCACAATCTGAAAAGTTTTGGAATCAGGAGGATATAGAATCTCACTGAAAACTTTCAGGATGTGAATAACTTTAAATTTTATATTGCACAGGATAACCGGATATGGATGAAAATGATTTTATTTTCTATGTTTTGCACAAAATCACAACGAGAATTCAGGATCAGGAACTTCTTCTATAGGATGTCTGGCAACGATTTCCAGACCCTGCATCAACATTTGATACTGGTCCGTGCTGATCTCCAGTGCTTCTTCCTGGGTACGGGGCCATCGGAAGTTTCCGTTTTCAATCCGCTTGTACAGAAGGAGGAATCCGTCTCCTTCCCAGATCAGTCCTTTTATACGATCCGTGCGTTTGCCGCAAAATAAGAATAATGTATTTTTATCATAAGGATCGAGTTGGAACTGAAAACGTATGATTCTGGCTAAGCCGTCAATCCCTCTGCGCAGATCTGTAAATCCACATGCCAGATACACTTTTTTAAATCCGGTACCATCATTGAGCATTGCGAATCACTCCCAAAAGTGTTTGCAGAAATGAAGCAGATGCCTGCTCGGTGATTTCCAAAGTGAGATTGTTTCCGCTTCTGATCACGGCAGCGATTTTATACTCCGATGCCATATTTACCGGATGGATTGCAGAAGAGGGAACTTCTACAAATGTTTGTGTATGATCCGCAGTTTCCAGGTAAGCCTCACGGACTTTCCGGAGTCTCCAGTAATAACTCGCTTTTGTAATGTCGTGGAGCTGACACCATTCATCGATTTTCATTCCTTGCGGACGGTTTTGGCAGTCTCTGATCAGATCAGCCCATTCACTCAAACGGGTTTGCTGTGCAACTAAACTTGTGTGAGATTTCATGACTCACCTCCTGTAGCAAAGTCTAAAAAGTTGAGTACTAAACTATTTGGACTTTGTAGTGATGAGTCTATTATCTCACATTGGATGATTTTGAACAGGTACTCGCTATTTTGCGTTTACTAATAAACTAGTAGCTCAAGCAAAAGCTCCGAGCCTACACGAAAAAAACATCACTCCACATACATTCCGACATTCCGTTGCGGTGAATTTGTTAATATCAGGCGTTGATATATCAACAATAGCCATATGGTTGGGACATTCAAGTATAGAAACAACACATAAATATATGGTTGCCGATATGGAACTTAAACGAAAAGCTATGGAAAAAGCAGGGAGTGCAGGTGATAGTTCCTATAAATATAAGCCATCTGCAGATATCATGAATTTTTTGAATTCATTATGATAAAGAATTATGTGCTCATAGAAAGTGGCCTAAGCTACATAAGTAAGCTTAGAGGGACTCCATGAGCACATAACTAGATTGAACACATAATTCTTGTTATGTTCTTAAGAACATAACAAGAAAAACTGGCAGATGATCGATACAATCAATGGAGCCCATTCTTCAGCAATCATTTATAGTATCGCTGAAACAGCAAAGGCAAACAACTTAAAACCATATGATTATTTTGTATATCTCCTAGAGGAGATTCCAAAACATATGGACGAAGCAGAGCGTTCCTTTCTAGAAAATCTGTTACCATGGTCTGAAAAGCTACCGGAAGGAATTCGAAAACAGTAATAACCAGGAACCGCCGAGTATGGCGGTTCTTAACTTTTCAAGGTACTCGCTATTGAGCGTTTACTCATAAGCACTGCTTCTTGCCACCTTCTAGTTTCATGACCCTTTTTTTGCTATCACGGTAGCAAATTAGTTTATGCCAGAACGAGCACGGAGGCGCGACATCACTACTCGTCACATGAAAAATCATCTTCCTCCTCGTACACAAGGTCATACTCTGTTATACTGAATATGGTTTCGATCAGGTCCAGAGTACGCGACTTGTAGAGAAGGTGCTCTGGACCTAAAATAGATATACCTCCAAACTGGTAAGTTTATCTTACATCAATTTGGAGGTTTACACAAATGATGCTTTTAGCTTGACTTATTGACATTAATTTTTACTATTGTCCAACAAACCATGAACATAATCTAAGTAATGCCTTATACTTCTAGCACCTGCATACTTCTTATTTTTTTTCAATATCTACACTAGATGCTGATGAACAACTGCACGAACAGCTACATGAGCAACTGCACGAGCAACTCCCTGCTGCGTAATTTACATTCTGATATTCATTACTTGTCATAGTATCTACATTATTTGTTTTTGTTTCGTACATTTTTCTTCCTCCATTCTTTCACAACATTCCTACTATATATAGGAAATTCCAGTATTATATCCTACCTGTATACTCTAAAATTCATATTTTATATACTTATTCCTCCTCTCTTATTCATTTTTTAGATGTTTACAATATTTCCTTCTAATTTATATTAATCCTAGAATCTTATCCATCATGCAAATGATACTTTATCAAAAAACGGTATCTTTCTTGCCTAATATAAATCTTAGAATATAAATAATTTTTCAAAGGAATCATTTTAAGTTTTGCAAACACCTAAATAAAATATTATCTTAATATCTTAGACTGCCTAGTCTTGATACTAAGTAATCCCATTAATATAATAAGCAGAAAATTATAAGAAATCTGTTTAAAAATAATTATCAATACATTTATATTTTCTCCCAAACAGTATCTTGTTAACTCTGAACTCAAATCATATGTTGGTATAAAAAAGCATAATCTTTCTAATCCTACAGGAAATTTACCAAATTCACCAAATGCTCCTGATAAAGCCAAAATAATAAACATAAATGACATTCCCACAACTTGTACCCTGTTTATTTTCTTTAATATCCTTGCTATTATCCATGCGATAAAAAATAAACTTAATGCAGCCAATAAATAGCATAAAATAAAAACAGTACATTTTTCTACAGGAGGAAACTCAAATCTAAAAAATATTGCCATACCTATAATCAGTACAAATTGACACGTAATAACTAACAGGTTCACTAACACTTTAGCTATTAGTATTTTTTTTTCTTCAATACCGAACAATTTTAATCGTTCAATAATACCAAATTCATACTCTGCTGCAACAGAAATGGAAAATGATAACAATGCTAAAGGCACTAATCCAACAATAAGACTAATTATCACATACTTATTTATTAGTTTATATTCGTTACTTATTTCGGGATTTCCAGTCGTTATCATAATAATCACCATTAAAAAGATTGGAAACAAAAACGAAAAGAACACCGTTAGACTATTTTTAATATAAGTTCTAATCTCAATCAATATTAGTTTTTTCAACTGCAACATGGCTTTTTTCTCCCTCTAGTTCTATTTCCTGTGGTTTACAAATCCTTTTAACTGAACCTTCTTTTAAGCATATAACCTTTTCTGTTAAAGATGTTAACTCCTCTTTATAATGTGATATAATAATTAATTTACATTCACTTTTTTTTAAAAACTGGGATATATAAATTTGAATTTTATTTCTTGTTTCATAATCCAATCCCGTCGTAACTTCATCAACTACCAATAAATCTGGTTTGCTTAACAAAACCAGTATTAAATTAAGTTTTTGTAACTCTCCACCAGACAAAATTCCTACTTCTTTATTTAAACACGATTCGAAAGAAATATAACGTATAAATTCTATTATTTCTCCTTCTAAACTACTCACATTTAATACCAACATAATAATATCTTTTACTTTAGCATAAAAAGGATAACCATTATTTTGAAGAACCACTTGTGTATTGCTATTTGGAAACTTTTTAACAATTTCTCCTTCAAATGATTCCATACCAATAATACATTTAGCAAGTGTAGTTTTACCTGCACCGTTCCCCCCAAATATACCTAAGTATTTTGTATTTTCAGTATCTAATCCATCAATATTTAATATTTCTTTTTTTCCCTTTTTCACCTTCAAATTAGATATCTTAATCATAACTTCTCCTTTTAAATTCATCCGGAATTCTAGCAATATAGGCAATTGCATTAAATATTACATGAACCATACAGCATAACCAAATTTCTTCTGTCACTATATATATAATGGATAATAATAACGAAAATGGAATTTTATATAATGCCTGTAATTTTAGACGCTTAATATGTGCAACCACAAATGCCATTGTACTTATAATCAAGTATAAATTATTGCTATTTCCCAAATTAGAACCAATAGATACTACATGATAAAATATAAAGTATCTGAATATCAACTCCTCGAACAATGGTATTAAAAAAATCACACTTCCTCCATCTATCTCTAATTTTGACAATGATAAGCTTATTTTTTTATTTAGTACCATTTTCTCAATTTTGTATAGAATTATCGGTATTGTAATAACAACTATAAGTGCTATCATTAAATCCCATTGTTTTAAACAGAGTATGTTTATTATTGTAATACTCATCAAAACTAGTGTGTATTCTCTAATTCCTTCTTTTTTTAAAAACAGAAAAACTACACCTGGAAACACAGTTACATAGACTACAATATTAAGGCATAGGATGTGGATCATAATTAATCACCTCATACTCTTGAAAACGTGGATGTTTCTGCGGTATAGATGACGGTAAATAAAGAGGAATTAACTCTGGAATAATGACTCTTCCAATATAAAAACCTACTCCTCTAACATCATATGGTGTTATATCCAAAAAACCGGCATATCGATATGTATTTTTAACATATTGAAACAACTCACCTTCTTGCTTAATTTTGTCTTGATTCCAACAACAGCATTCTTTCTCTCTAATCTTACTTTTTCCATATTTGGCATAATAAATCACATTTTTATCTAAATCATAAAAATCATTCGTTTTTTCTCTATTAACCTTATTATATCCCTCTTCGTTTATAAACTTGTAATTATATGCATATTCTAAAATAGTTAGCCCCTCTAATATTCCTCTATATATGCTATTATAAATATCTATACCTCCCTGTATACCTATAGCATACTGCGGTAACCCTTGTTCTTTACCATAAATTTCACACGCATATATATTAATCGGCTTGTCAAAAGATATATCTGAAACTTTTATATCAAATTTTTCCCAAAATCTTTTGTTAACTCCCATATCATTGCATATCTCTTTTACCAAGTTATCCGAAACATGCTTTCCCTTAAATCCACATTGCCACCATAGGTTAGATGAATCCAATTGCAAGTATTCTACTGTTGCATAACGCCTTTTCAATTGTTTGATGACATGCAGTTCCTGTTGAAACAGCATTAATTCTATTTGTTTCCTCATCTTTTAATAATCCCCATCCCATTATCACAAGAGCTGCTGGTACATATACATACTCTACCTCTTCAACAAAACTTTGCATCCGTACCCAGCTAATTATTGTATCTGATTCAACATTCATAGATTCATAAATATTTATATATTCCAAAGGTACAACAAGACTATTTTCCTTTTTGTTCAAATTTTCATAGCTTTCCTGCACAATACTTTTTTCTAATATTTTATATATACAGGAGAATGTATATCTCTCAGCACTTTCCCCTAAAAATCGAATCATAGCCTCATTCCGTAATATACCATATCCAGTCAAATGATAAGAAATCCCTGGATCGACTTTAAAAATATGTTTTTCAAAACCCGGAAAATTCGCTGTATTACAAAAAAATTTCGGAACATATTCTGTGGTTACCCGGCTTGAAGTATTAACATTTTTCCACACCCCAATACTATTTGCTGATAACATTTTATAAAATATATTTAAAGTATGTGTAGTATTTTTCATCATATATTCTACCCCATCTTTTGTTTTATAATATTTAGTGCTACAACGTTCTGTTCTTCGAAGCATCTGTAGAAATCTTCAGAACAAGAAGTACATAGATTAGTTCTGCGGTTAAAATCAAAAGTATATTGATACATTCCCGGTATATATGTAATTGCGTTTCCAAGTAATGTACTTGAACCATAAACACAAATATTTTCAATCTCACTTAGGCATATACTTTTCAGAAAAGATAACACAGCTTCTTTTCTTGTTAAAATATTTGACTGACAATTTGAATCTTCAATATACTTCTTATTCATTAGCTTTGTTATTAAACACTCAAAGCATCCTGTACCTATTTCAGCATCCACTCCCACTATGTAACAACTAACTGAATCATACGTGAAAAAAATTGTTTTCTTATTTGTTTTTTTTATTATATTATTTAACATTATTAATCTATTTATATAATGCATACCTCCAATTATAAACACATAATTATATAATTGGAGTTTTCTTTTTACTGATTTTAATATTGCAACTACTGCCAATGCATCAGTTTGTGCTTCATAGACTTCGATTTCTTTTTCCTCTAATAAATCTGAAATTTTCATCACATCTATTGCCGGAAAGTTTAGTTGCCTCCCAATGCTCTCATCTAAATCTAATATCAAAATTCTTTCTTCTATTGAATCTAATGTTGGTACGATAAATCCCATATTTAATAATTCAATTAATTTTTCACAAACTTCAGTACTTTTATCAACATCTACTACTTTTCCTGAAACCATCTCTCTTATTAGATTAATAAATTCCTGGTTTTTTACCTGTTTGTTGATAGTTATAATATTATTTTCTAATACCCCTACTGATAATACTATTTCATTTTCGTTTTCAAAACATTTAGTTCCTAAATTCATCTTAAATTTCAACTTTTTCTTCCACCTTTCCAAATACGATACTAAAAATCACATGTCGATTGACCCCACACAATTGCATTTTCCGTTCTAATAATACTTTGTTAAATCCTCCCATGTCACATGTTCCAATCCCTAGCCCCTGAGAAAGTAAGTGTAAATTCTGACTCATTAATCCAACCTCAATAAACGCATGTGCTAAAGCCAATTCTCCATACTTCACGTATGACCTATTCATTTCATATACAAAGAAAATTGCAAATGCTAGATTACTGATATCTACTGATTTCTGTGTAGAATAGACCTCATCCAAAGTTATATTTTCATGTTCTATTCGACGTACTGTATGAGAAAACGGCTGGTATTTGTATACCCCTTTTTCAAGATTTTCTACACGATTTATAAATATGTATGGACGAATTGGATATAATCCACCACCTGAACCGTAATATCTTAACGGTACTTCATAACCATTAATAATTTCTTTCTCATTTTTAACTCCTAATCCGTAATTTAACAATGTTGATAATTCTTTTAATCTAACTGGTTTACCTGTATAGGATCTTACTGTTCTTCTTTTTTCTAACGCTTTCTCTAAGGTTAAATTTCCCCACATTTTCTTTTTACATTTAGGTAAATATACTGTAAATTCATCGAAAATTTCTTCCATTTGAGCATTTTCAGCAAGCATTAAAGATATATTCCCGTAATTATATTCCAATACTGATTTGACATCATTCAACCGCATAACTTGATAATTCATCAAATATGACAATGATGGAGTTTCAATAATACCACTCATCATTTTATTAAAAATAATCTGGTTGTTCGTATTTGAAATATTGTGCGTATCTGATGTATATATTGCTGAACTATTCCCAACACTTTTACTTATTAAACGGCTCATTTTTTTTCCTCTTTTCTCTTAAAACTGTTATTACAGAAATACAAATGTAGACTAGAATAGATGAAATCATACCTACTATTGCTATCGGACCAGATACTACTTCTTTAGTAGGTTTATGATTTATAACTGTGACCTCTAAATATTTTTGTCCTAAAATTTCAAAAACGTGGTGTGAATCCAGTTCATTGTAATTTATATTAGACATATTAGCCGTAATTAGTATCGTAAAAAGAACGGTGCTTATAATAACTCCGAAAATGATGCTGATAATTAATGTCTTTGCTTTCATCTTTTATTTTCCTCCATTTTAATTCTAATTTTATTAATTGATCATTGTGTGACAAAATAATAGTATCTTTGATAGCATCCATCTATAAGACAACATTTATATTAATTTTTCTTAAATCTAAAACTAAAAAAGTTTTTCAAAACCGTTACAATATTCATTTTTTAATTGCTCCCATAAGTCATTTCCTATTTCTGGTCTTTTGGGCTCATATAAAAACCATGAACATTCAAAAAAACCACTTAATAAAATTCTCCTTAAAAGCCATCTCAATTTCTCCTTTTTCATACTTTTAATCATTGATTATTCCTCCTTTTTAATCCTGCATAAATTTTATAATTAGTCTGTATTTTTTTAATAAATTTGTTTAATGGAATCAATGTCAATGATTGTAATACAATCCCATTAACCGCAATAATTCCTATATATCTATAGTCGGAGAAAAATATAAAAATTGTTTCTATTAAAAATATCTGTAATAAAATAATTTTTATAGATTTTTTTCTCAAAAAAATTATTTCTTCCTTTTTTAATTTTCTGTTTTTGCACCCCACAGGTGCATACTTATAAACAATTAAAAATGCAATTAAAATTAAACTTTGCTCCAACAAATACGAATCTAATGTAAATAAACAATCTGCAGTTATTATTCCAATTGTCAAAATATTTAAAAAAGCAATTAAACATCTCATATTAGTATTAGCATGAATACCACCACTTCCCCTTCTAAGTATCGAATAAAACGTAACAAATATTATTACGCTCAAAGTCTGATGAAACAATATAGCAAAAGTAATTATGATAGCCATATTACTTAATAACGCTATCTTCCGTTCCATAACATATACATAAATTTCGCTATACTCCTGCTCAAGATATTTTTGTTTTATAAAATAATTTATTACACTCTCACTCATTATTCTATATATTTTTACCACCCTCTTTTTTGAAATTTGTTAAAATTATCATATAAATTATCTCTTTCTTTTTCAATGATTTCTTATTATTCTACACTTTTTCTTTATTATCTGACATTATTCTTTCCATTTTGTCACTTCATAATCGTAAACGCTATTGAGCGTTTACGGCTAACGAGAAACTATATGAAATGAAAGTCCCAAATAATATAGTGCTAAATCCTAAAGACGGGAATTGTATACACAATTAAGAAATTTTTATAATGTTTAAGAGATTGCTAATTTGTAAAAATGGTATTATAATAGGTACAATAAAATTTATAGAAGGAGGAAACTAAAATGGCTGGACAAGTTTCAAAAGAAATGACAATTGGTGAAATTCTTGCAATTAATCCTATGGTGGCACCGATTTTAATGGAAATTGGTATGCACTGTTTAGGATGTCCATCTGCACAGGGAGAAACTCTGGAAGAAGCAGCAATGGTGCATGGTATTGATGTGGAATTATTAGTTGAAAAGATTAATGCAGCACTTAATGCATAAAAGTAAAAATAGGGGAAGAGAGTAATTGAGAACTCTCTTCCCCTTTCTGTGTGAATTTAAATGATTGCCAATTGTTGAATTGCATCGTTAGATATAAATACTTCACAATGTTCTTCTAGATACGCAAGTGTAGCTCCAGAAGCTCGTTGCAGAGAGCCATATTCGGATAGCATATTACATATCTTATTGTATTCAGCAGTTGTGTGTTCGGACTGTGTAAGTACTAGAATGAACGTATTGGTTGAAGTATCTTTGTATAATGTGTTGGAACCAAAGTACATTGTTTGGAGTAAGTGGGATGCATGTATCACACTATCCATACTCAAGAATGAAAAAAGGCGAATTGCCGGAACTTTTGTTTCTTTTTTTTCTTCGGCTATCTGAGCAGGAGGCTCAGCCACTGCTTCTTTCACTTTGTTTATCAAATCTAAAATATCTTCTGCACCTTCTAATTTATCTAAGACATTTCGTTTTCTGCTATCCAAATCAGCAGGAGAAGGAGCAAATTTTGAAAATCTTGTATCAAGTTCTTCGGGATCTTCTACCTTTGTGATAATGAGTACAATAGAATCAGAAGAGGTAGGAATTGCCTCTATCATCAAAGGGATATCTTCTGCTTCGAAACCAAATTCAGCAGCAGCCTGTTGCATCATATCGTGGAAAAGTGATTTTGCCTTTTCAGTTCCATAAGCTAATTCACTGAGTTTTAATTCTCGGTCAGCTAAATCAGCTTGTGTTAGAGTACAGCGTATTTGATTATCATTAATTTTTTCAATCTTCATAATTTATCACTTCCTATTCATAAATAGATCTGCCTACTTTTTATTAGTATAAACAAAAACCCAAAATATGTAAAGAGAATTTTGTGTGGAAAAGTATGGGGATATTCTGTGGAAAATACGTGGATAAGTATAGTGTAGACAAAGTAAAGCTTGAAATTACAAGGAAAATTTTTGCAATTAGATATAAACAAAATAATACTTGAAACTAATAAATAAAAATGTTTATAATTCTATTACAAGAAGATAGTATGTCGGGCGGCTATGTTTATAATGTAAGGAGGGACGTATTATCAAATGCAGGATTCTCAACTTCTTAATGGGAATCTTTTAAGAAAGTAATCTAAAAAAGTCTAATTTGTTTAAATCAAACACATTTCAGTAGCGAATCAACAATACATATCAGAAGATTTAATCGAATCAGAAAATCAGACAAACAAAGTATAAAATAAATAAGAAAAACAAATTCTAAAGAAAAACCCCTATCTTCTTGTCAGCAAAGGACATTTCAATAATAGTATATCACGCATACCTCAAGGAATAGTGAAGTGTCTGACGCCATAGTTGCCAATTTATAAAGATGGAGGAGCGGAACATGGAAGAGAGAGAACTATATAAAGATTTGTATGCGGAGTTAGAAAAATACGAGAATCGAGGCGTTAGTATCAGGCTGAATAATCAGCCGGCAAGTCCGATGCAGATCGTGACAGCACATATGGTAAAAGAGGAAAATGCTTATATGAGAGACTATGTATGGGATGATAAGGGAGATGTCAAAGAACTTGGATTTCACAGTATTAGCAACAGTTAAAAAAATGTACAGATACCCCTCTTGCATTGACAATTAAAATGCTTATAATTGCGGAAATTGTCGAAATAGTTGATGACGTGTACAAAAAATATTGTTATAATAGGTTCGAGCAGGAGGTGTAATATGGACGAAAGAACAAAAAATAGTTCAGGCACAATGCGGCAGATGGCAAATAAAAACACTGCCCCAAGAACCAGAACCACGCAGAATGGTTCAAATAGAAAGAGAAGAGACAGTACATCAAGGAGAAGAAGAAAACGAAATCTGGCTTTGAAGATATGTATCCTTGTTTTAATAGTAATAGGCATTATAGGAGGCGCTTTCTTATTAAGAAGATATAGTCCTTCAAAAGAAAAAGCTGATTTGAGAGAATATTATGGAATAGAAAAAGAGAATCAGGTGGCTGTTATTGTGGATAATGAGGTTTTGGAAGCGAAGGCGGCGATGTTTGATGGAAAGCCATATCTTGAATATTCGCTTGTGCGGGATTATCTGAATGATAGATTTTATTGGGACTCCAATGAAAATATTTTGTTGTACACACTCCCAGAAGGAACAATCAGAGCAGATGTAGGTAGCAGTGAGTATACACTTCAAAAAGAAAAGAAGAGTGAAGATTATACAATTGTAAAAACGGAAGGCAGTACAGTGTATATTGCTCTTGATTTTGTGCAAAAGTATACAAATATTGAATTTAAGACATACAAAGATCCTCAAAGAATCATGATTGTAAGCGATTGGGGAAAGATAAAAACGGCAACGGTCAAAAGGGATACACAGATTCGATATAGGGGCGGAGTAAAAAGTCCGTATTTAACAGAAGTATCCAAAAAAGATAAAGTAACTGTAATTGAGAATGAAGGAGACTGGAAAAAGGTTCGCACAGAGGATGGATATATCGGATACATCAAGAAGAATTGTCTGAAGAAGGAAAAAGAAGAGACAATTTCTAGAAAGTTTGAAGAACAGGTATACACAAACATTTCAAAAGACTATACAATCAATATGGCGTGGCATGTGGTAACGAACCAGTCTGCAAACGAAAAAGTACTCCGGACGATTGCAGATACAAAAGGACTGACAACAATTTCTCCAACATGGTTTACCATAGCAGATACAAATGGGAATATTAACTCTCTTGCAAGTTCCCAATATGTGAATTATGCTCATCAGTCGAATATTGAAGTGTGGGCGCTGGTGAGAGATTTTGACGGTGGAATCGGTTCTTATGAAGAGTCTTATGAAGTGCTCAGTTACACTTCAAAAAGAGAGAATCTGATAAATCAGCTGATTGCCGAGGCACTGCAGACAGGAATTGACGGCATCAATGTCGACTTTGAGAAGATTTCTGCAGAGTGCGGAGAACATTATATTCAGTTTATTCGTGAGTTATCTGTAAAGTGCCGACAGAATGGGCTTGTATTATCTGTGGATAACTATGTGCCGAAGACATACAATGCACATTACCATATCGAAGAGCAGGGGAAGGTGGCTGATTATGTAATTATCATGGGATATGATGAACATTACAGCGGCTCTTATGAAAGCGGTTCGGTTGCATCTTTGAACTTTGTAAAAGAGGGGATAGAAGCGACGTTAAATGCTGTACCAAAAGAAAAAGTAATTAATGCGGTTCCATTTTTTACAAGACTTTGGAAAGAAGTTCCAAAGACTGAAGAAGAACTGGCAGCGGAGGCAGGAACTGAAGCGGCTGAATATTCTGTAAAAGTGACGGGCGAAGCACTTGGTATGGAAGCGGCAGAACAGGCGATTGCCGATGCCGGCGCTCAGACGACTGTAGATGAGGCAACCAAACAAAACTATGCTCAGTGGGAGGAAGATGGAGCCACATATAAGATTTGGTTAGAAGATGAGGCTGCTTTGGAAGAGAAACTTAAGCTGATGAAGGAATATAAATTGGCTGGAACAGCGGCATGGCGCTTAGGTTTTGAAAAGCCAAGCGTGTGGGAGCTGATTTTAAAATATGTGAACTGATCGATTAAGAAGAGCTGAATGTTCAGCTCTTCTTTTGCATATATTTTATCAATGAAATATATGGAGAATAATAATTGAAAAGAAAAATAGAACTTTTGATGGTATTGCTGCTTTTGATAGGGGCGATTATTGCGAGTAAGGGATTGAGTGAGTATGTGACAAGTGAAAAAGTAGAGAAAGGTACAAAAACGGTTGTATTAGATGCGGGACACGGTTCAGAAGATCCCGGCAAAATAGGAATTAACAATGTGCTGGAGAAAGATGTGAATCTCAAAATTTCTAAGAAAGTACAGAAAAGGTTGATTGAGCAAGGAATACATGTGGTGATGACACGAGAAGATGACGACGGGTTTTATAATGAAAGCGAATCAAATAAAAAAATTGCAGATATGAAAAAAAGAGTTGCTCTTATCAATGAGACGAAGCCTGATATTGCGGTCAGTATTCACCAAAACAGCTATCATGAAGAGAGCATAAAAGGGGCTCAGGTATTTTATTATACACATTCCAAAGAAGGGGAACGTGCTGCAACTGTTATGCAGGAGGCGCTGAAGGTGCTCGATATCAACAATAAGAGACAGGCAAAAGAAAACAGTACATATTATATGTTAAAGAGGACTGAAGTGCCGACAATCATTGTAGAATGCGGATTTTTGAGCAATGTGGAGGAGGCGGAAAAATTAAAAAATGAGGAATATCAGGATAAAGTAGCAGAAGCAATTTGTGCAGGGATTATAAAATGGCTAGACTAAGTGTATACAATGATGATATAATATAAGGCATGAAAACAATAATAAAGAAAATTGACAAAAATCAAATTGATACAGAAATTATTGCAGAAGCAGGGAAGATACTTGAAAGAGGAGGACTTGTGGCATTTCCAACGGAGACAGTGTATGGGTTAGGAGCCAATGCACTGAATGAGGAAGCTGCAAGGAAAACCTACGAGGCAAAGGGGCGTCCATCAGACAATCCATTGATTGTTCATATTGCAGATATTCAGGCCTTGGATGAGATTGTAGAGTCAATACCGGAAAGGGCAAAAAGCATCGCAGAAAAATTTTGGCCGGGACCGCTGACACTCATATTTGAAAAAAGTGGGGTGGTGCCGCTTGGAACGACTGGAGGGCTACAAACAGTGGCAGTTAGGATGCCGGAAGATGAGATTGCAAGGGCACTGATTCGGGCAGGAGGAGGTTATGTTTCAGCGCCGAGTGCCAATGTTTCCGGACGCCCAAGCCCTACAAGTGCGGAGCATGTCGCAGAAGATCTTGATGGAAAGATCGATATGATCATCGATGGAGGCAATGTGGATATTGGAGTCGAGTCAACGATTGTTGATATGACTGTGGAACCTCCTATGATTCTCAGACCTGGAGCAATCACGAAGGAGATGTTAGAGGAAGTCATAGGTGAAGTTGCTGTGGACAGAACAACATTGTCTGAGACGAGCGATGTGGCACCGAAAGCTCCTGGAATGAAATACCGTCACTATGCGCCCAAAGCTCAGCTTGTGATTGTGGGCGGTGCACCTCTAGAGGCAGTGAAAGCTATTCGTCAGCTTGTATATGAACAGATGCGCAAGGGAAATCAGGTGGGAATCATTGCAACAAGTGAAACGGCTGATTTATATACGAATGGAATTGTAAAAAGTATTGGGACAAGAGCAAACGAGAATTCCATTGCTAAAAATCTTTATAAAGTCCTTCGAGAATTTGATGAAGAAGAGGTAACTTATATTTTTAGCGAGGCATTTGCTGTAGAAGGAATCGGGAATGCGATTATGAACAGACTTATCAAAGCTGCGGGTCATCAGATCATAGAGGCGGAAGAGGTTACGAAGCTGCAGAAATACAGAAGGATTCTGTTTGTAAGCAACAGTGACAACTGCAGAGGTCCTATGGCGGCAGAGATTTTGCGCAATCAGCCGCTTTTACAGGAATATGAAGTGGATTCTCGCGGGATGATTGTCTTGTTTCCAGAGCCGGCTAACCAAAAGGAAGAAGCAATTATGAAAAGTCAGCAGATGACATTGGAGTCGCATGAGGCAACCTCATTCAGCGAAAAGGATTTGGATGATGATACATTGGTGCTTACCTTGGAAGAGCCTTATAAATGGAAGATAGTATCAGAGTATGAGAATGTAAAAAATGTATTTACATTGAATGAGTATATCGAAGATGACAGACAGGTTCTCTCAACGCATGGACAACCTTTGGTGGTGTATGGAGAGAATTTTGAATTGTTGAAAGAGTTGATTGTAAAATTAGCGGAGAAACTAAATAAGGAGGCAAAAAAGAATGATAGCAATTGGATGTGATCATGGTGGATATGATTTGAAATTGGAGATTATTAAATATTTAGAACGAGAAGGGATTGCATATAAAGATTTCGGCTGCAATGGAGAATCGGTAGATTATCCAATTTATGCGAGAAAAGTGGGGCAGGCCGTCTTGGATGGTGAGTGCGAGAAAGGAATTTTAATTTGCGGAACCGGGATTGGTATTTCGATTGCTGCGAATAAGATGAAAGGAATTCGTTGTGCACTCTGTTCTGACTGTTTTTCTGCGGAAGCGACAAGACTTCACAATGATGCAAATATGATTGCATTAGGAGGACGAGTATTAGGACCCGAACTTGCAGTAAAGATAGTAGATACTTTCTTGAAGACTCCATTTTCTGGAGACGAACGTCATGTGCGACGTATTTCGATGATTGAAGAATAATGAATGAAAAATACAAGGAGAAAGAGTATGTCAAAAGTATACGTTATGGATCATCCGCTGATCCAACATAAAGTAGGAATTATCAGAAGAGAAGAGATTGGTTCAAAGGATTTCCGTCAGATGATCAGTGAGATTGCAATGCTGATGTGCTATGAATCAACAAGAAATTTAAAGCTTCAGGATGTCAAGATTAAGACACCAATTTGTGAGACGACAGTAAAAGAATTGGCAGGGAAAAAGCTTGCTGTAGTACCGATTTTGCGTGCAGGACTTGGCATGGTGGAAGGGATGCTGGCAATGATACCAGCTGCAAAAGTAGGACATATCGGTCTTTACCGTGACCCGGAGACGTTAGAGCCTGTGGAATATTATTGTAAGCTTCCGTCAGACTGTGATGAAAGAGAAGTATATGTAGTAGATCCGATGCTTGCAACGGGAGGTTCTTGTGTTGCAGCAATTCAGATGTTAAAAGAAAAGGGCGTGAAAAACATTCATTTCATGTGTATCATTGCGTCACCGGAAGGTGTGGAACGTCTGCAGAAAGAACATCCAGATGTAGATATTTATATTGCTGCATTAGATGAAAAGTTGAACGACCACGGATACATTGTTCCGGGATTGGGAGATGCGGGAGATCGTATTTTTGGTACAAAATAGTCCGTGTGGAGGTGTGCTGTCATGACTGAGAAAAGAAAAGATTATATTTCGTGGGACGAATATTTTATGGGAGTTGCGATGCTTTCTGGTATGAGATCCAAGGATCCAAGTACACAGGTAGGGTGCTGCATTGTCAGTCAGGATAATAAGATACTTTCAATGGGATATAATGGTTTCCCGATGGGGTGCTCGGATGATGAGTTTCCGTGGGAAAGAGAAGGTGATGATCCGTTGGAGACAAAATATGTGTATTCAACTCACAGTGAGCTGAATGCCATTTTGAACTATAGCGGAGGAAGTCTTGCGGGAGCAAAGCTTTATGTCTCATTGTTTCCGTGTAATGAATGTGCGAAGGCAATCATTCAAAGCGGAATACGAGAGGTGATATATGACTGTGATAAATATGCAGACACACCATCTGTGATCGCATCAAAACGTATGATGGATGCGGCGGGAGTACGGTATTACCAATATCATCGCACAGGACGTGAGATAAAGATTATCTTGTGATAGAGCAAAAAGGGGCTGTCGGGAAATAGATAGTTCCAAACAGGGGCAGATTTGACTCGCATGAGTCAAATCTGCCCC
>OLIY01000596.1_pt1 | contig 33644 bp, 35 predicted proteins | sample 1601431 | NCBI WGS metagenome assembly OLIY01 (sample SAMN04168659, study PRJEB22393) | human gut metagenome | biome: human gut microbiome; feature: stool | host: Homo sapiens | collected 2014-05-12
AGTCGGATATTTTTCTTTTACGTATGTTCTGACAATCTGAGCAACTTCTTTTAATGTTCTGTTCCATCTGTGATTGCTCCCCTCCCAGCCAAATTCTGTATAGAACTGACTTCTAACACTGTCCGCCGTATCCTTTACTGTTTCATGCACTTCCGTTTCTTTTCTGTTTTTCCAAATAGGAAAAAGGGAATCAAATTCGACGTTGATGTTTTTCATTTCTTCAACATCTCCGCCGTTGTCCGGGTGATGTTTTTTTAGTAGTTCTTTGTATTGTTTTTTTAAATCGTCAAAACTCTTTACATTTTTAAAATATTTTGTCATAATATAAATATCTCCTTTCTTGGGGTGCCGGTTTCGTTTCATTTTCAAGTGTTGGCGATTCCGGCTTTTTTGTTTGCTTTTCTTTCATAACTATATTATACTATATTTATATTTTTATTTCTTCTGTTCTCAGGATTTAACACACTTAATTTTTCTTTTTTAAAGAAAAAACTTGTTGCCATTTTGGCAACAAAAATAGCCCCAGTTTTAAAACTGGGGCTATTGTAATAAGTTCAAAATTCTATTTTAAAATAACTTCTTCTACAAGTTCTAACATTTCATTATATTGAAATCTTCTGCATCTCCAAAACAATTTGTTCCTTAGTTTTTAGTAAAATCAAATGAGCCTTGTTTATATCGTTATTATAGTAATCTAATAACATTTCTACCCAATCCGTAGGAACAGGATAACCAACCGCAAATTTTTCCATCTGTCCTCTTGTCACAACCAAACGCCCCTTTCAAAAATTAAATTTGTTTTCCTTGCAAAAAACAAGTTTCTCTCATACTATAAAACTGGTCTCCAATGATAATATGGTCTAAAAAATCAATGTTCATTATTTCAGATGATTTTTTTATTTTCTCTGTTATATAAAAATCATCTTTTGAAGGCGTAGCATCTCCACTCGGATGGTTATGTATTAAAGCAAAACTATTTGCACCTGTTAATAAAATTCTAGTGAAAATTCCTTTACAGTCAGTAATTGAACTTTTATCATTACCATGTGCCAATTCAAAAGTTCCTAACACCCTACATTTTGTATTTAATGCTATCAAATAGCAATATTCTTCTGCTTGTTTATCTAAGCGGTATAGACTATTTGCCATATCCGCAATCAATAAAGGTGTATTTAAAATATCTACATTATAATTCGTTTCACATTCTTTCACTAAAAATGGATGCTTATTTTTATCTAATTCTAAATTGTACTTTCTTATTTTCATTCTATCATCTCCCCAATTACCTTTTTGGATATTTCTGATAATTCTCTTTTCTTTCTGTCTTGCGTGTGTTATTATTTTATCACAGGCTGTCGCAAGACAAACCGCCTGTGATTCGTTGGGTAATGACTGTCTTTTATAAGACGGTCATTTTAATTTATTTATTGGAGCAGTGCCTTAATCTTGGCTTTTGCCTCTGCTAAATCTTTACACTCTTCTAGAATTGTTAAGATTTTTCTCTGCTCATTTTCTCTTGCAAGTCTTTCTATGACTTCACTTGCATTCGGCATTTTCACATTTACCACCCTTTCTGCCTTGCATATTTCAAAAGTTTTTCTTTTGATACTTATATTATAATATATTTACACTTCTTTTTCTTCTTTTTTCAGCTTTTCCTACACCTAATTTTTCTTTTTTGCAGAAAAATTTGTTGCCAAAATGGCAACAAAAAAAGAGCCTCTCAGCTCCATATATCTTCACATTTCCTTTGCTCTGTTACTAAATTATTTAGGGGACAAATTTGTCCCCTTATTTTCTCCTTGAACATTCTATTCTTATCTGCTCCCATTTATTCCATACTACATTATTTTTTGGAGCATTGTCTATGAAGTGTAATATTTTTTAAATCTCATTTTGAGACTGATAATAAATCGCACAGGTTTTTCCCACATATTCTTTTCCAGAAATAACCACTTTATTTGTGATATACTGTATTTTCTTTGGTCCTGCCGAAACTATAGACATAATAAAGTTTAAACTTTGTATAATATTAACCTCTCCTTGATATATCCAAAGGTATCTGATATTCAGAAATTATTTCAAAATCATCAGCACTTACCTGTTTAACACATGGATTTTCGTTCACAAACATTTCAATAAAATAATATTTTTCCCCACTATTCTCTATCACTACTTTTTCAACTACATATTCTGTTCCATGTTTTATAAGTTCTGTTTCCGGCACTTCACTTTTTAATTGTACAACCATATTTTCCTTTGATTCTACAAGTAATTGCGATTCCTTAGATACACAATCTGATATGCTCCCGTCTGGAGTTGTTACAGCTTCTGTCCCCATTTCAATTATAGAAATAGTCATGGAGATAATTGAAATAATAATCGCAGCACAACTCAATATATATGTTTTCTTCATAACATTCCTTTCTGACTATCATCTTCTTTTCTGATTCTAATACTCGTTACCTCTCTTTAATTATCTAGGGGACAAATTTGTCCCCTACCTTTTTAATCTCATTAATCCCAATTTATAGAATCATGTGATACTGTTCCGTGCTGAGCAATGCTTTCATTTGCTCGTTCAATTGCCTCTATTTCATCCGGCAATGCTTTATCTTCCGGAACAAACCGAACCAACACTCTAAATATTGTTTCTGTGTCACTCTCATCAATTAAATCTATTAATCCTTTTAACATTTCTTTACTCATTCTCAACGCCTCCTATAATCGCTTGTATACCTGCCCTCTTGGTAAAACATCCTTTATGATTATTGTATCATTTATTACCGAAAAAATAACTCGCAAATCTCCAACTCGTAATCGGTAATCATCTTTAATTCCTTGTAACTTTTTTACATCACCCGCCGGAAGTTTCTCAATTGCTATCTTCAACCTCTGTTTTGTTGGTCTATCCATTTTACCAATGTGCTTCGCAGCCTCTTTTTCATACTCGATCCGCAACTTGACACCCCCCTTTATTTTCCTATCAATACTTTAACATTTTTTTTCTTTAAAGTCTATTCTCTTTACAGACTTCTATTTGTTTTTTGGAACTGTCCACTATCAGCAGACAGCTCCTGACACATAAGAGATGCTTTTACAAGAATATTTTTCTTTCTTCTATCGAATAATAATATGCATGGTCTGAAAGCCTTTCTTCCTTGCTTACTTGTGTTTCATTCACTTCTTGTATCATGGTGTCCATCATTTCTCTATCTATATCTGCATAAGACGGAACAATAAGCACTTCATCAATACTACTTGGAATAATATAAAAATTTTGTTTTAATTTTTTGCTAATCTCTTCTAAAATTTCTGTTCTCAAAATTGCTGTAGCCCCCCAAAACCTTTCTTTGTTTGTAAGAACATACATAATTTTCTCTTCACACGATTTTATCAATCTTCTCTTTTCTTCTTCATCTATTGGCATCTCTTCAAATATCTCTATCATGTTATAAAACTTATATTCGAATTTGATTTCCATATTTTTTAATGCCAACTCATATAATTTTTCCTCTCTTAAAGGTATCATTTTCAAAATATCATTTGTGATTAAAATTGTCATTCTTTCACTTTTATCTTTTAGCTCTCCGCCATCTAAATAATATATAACAGACAAGTCTAAAAAAGTCTTATGCGGTACTCTTTGCAACAATTGCACGTTACTGTCCGTATGTATTAATTTACAAATTACATTTTCCTCTTTTCCCACTTTCTCTAAAATCTTTTTGCCACTGAAAGGAACGTCCCTGTGCTCGTTGTACACTTTTATTATTTCCTTTGCGATTGTTTCAATCGAGCAAATTTTTTGTTGATACTTATAAAAAAATTCTTCCAAATATATTATTGGCAAAATCTCTTTTTCCCCCATAATAATTCCGACTCGCACAACACTATTATTTTTTGTGGTTTCGCATAATCTTACATCCTCTCCTGTTCTTCTTTTTACCTCTTCCAATACACTTTTTTGAAATACTTTGTAATTCATTTTCCATTCTCCTTTTCTTATTGTTTTTATTTACAATATAATTATATTATATTAATGCCTAAAGTGCATCTTTTCAGAGATAATTAGAACGAAACTTTTTCTTTTTTTGGGAAAACTATTTGCTTTTATTATGCCAATATAGTATTATATAAATAACCTTTTAAGGTTGTTTTTGTTTACAAAATAAAAGCCTTTGGAACACTTCTCCATTGGCTTTTATTCTACTATCAGCTCCACTATGCTCTTTTCTATATTCTATTGCACTTCCCTTTTCCCCAAAAAAAAGAAAAATTTTTATTCGATATAATCCACTCCCTGCTTTTTTGCTTCTTTTATTCTTCGAAATAAGGTTGATCGACTTACACCTAATTCTTCCGCTACTTCTTTCGCAGTCGTTACATCAATCCATTTTTCAACCTCTTTAATTGAAATTTTCCGTTTCAACTTAATTGACTTTGCCCCAGCCTTTCTGCTTTTTATTTTTCTTATAGTCCCTTTGTCATAACGAATTTTCAAGAAGTTCTCTCCAGACTGTTCTTTTTCAAAAGAAGCATCCGCTCCCACATTTTTTAATATATCGTTCAAAATTTCCAGTCTTTTTATCTCTTCACAAGAATTTGTTATCTTTATTTCAAATAAAATTTTGTCCATAGCTTTCTTATTTTATCGTTTCACAATTAATATTGAGACTGTTTATAGACAAAATAAAAAGCGTCTCATTATTAATTATGAATCTCAATCTTTTTCCCCTCTTTCTTTACAACCTTATACCACTTCCCGCATTTTGTGCACCTGTATCTATAAATACGTCCAACAACACGCTGAAAATAGATATTGCCACATCTACAACTTTGACGTTTTCCGCAGTCATCTCTTAACATTACCTTATCCATAATTCTCCTTCTTTTACATAGGGGACAAATTTGTCCCCTAGCTTCAAATCCTGTCCTTTACTTTTTAATTCCATCTAATATCTCTTTTACTTCTTCGCTTGTCAGGGTTCCTTTCCTCTGCAAGTTTTCAGATATAGTTTCAACCATTGTTCTATTTTCTGAAAGAATCTTCTTTGATTCATTCCAAAGTTTTTTTGATAGTAATATCGTTTTTTCTTCTAACTCTCTATCTAGCAAAGTTTTACTTATGCTTGAATCTGTCATAACAATATATGCTTTGATCCATTCTGTGGCTTGAGGAAAATCACTGTCTTCACCTATAAAACTTCCTATATGCATTTTATCAAGCAGTATTTCTTCTGCAATAGCTCCCGCATACTTTATTAAAATTCCTTTCTTCACTGCATTTGCATCCTGTAACTTTTGCACCATTACAACTCTAGGCTGTATATCAGATAGGATCACTTGAAAACTTTCTATTTCCATTAAATATGCCATTACTGCATGTCCAGCTTCGTGGACGGAAGATACTTTCCTATTATATTCAGTAAGCGTATCATTTTTGTTTTCACTTCTGATAGCTCGTTTTGCATACCCTAATGACGTTCCAGTGATAACGTTATAATCATCATCCGAAAACATTCTTTTTGTTATTTGATACACGCAAAGCAAGGATATCAAAGAATAGCAGATTACTAAGACGTTTCGTTGAATCAGTTCTTTTGTAACAGGGACTTCTTCGTTGAAAAAATAGAATAGTAATACTATTCCGCATGACATCAAAAAACATTTCATAATATTACAAAAAAATCCAAATAATTTTCTCATTAAAATTTCTCCTTTTCCGCTCCAGCAAAATTATAATCATATGAATGGAAAAAATCTCTTGTATACTATTCTTGCTTTATATTGAGGGAACAAATTTGTCCCCCATCTTGCGGCACCTTTACTCTAGTCCTCACTGCCAAACAATTCCGCATGTGCATTGTTATATACAGCATACTCCGGATATCGCAATTGGATTGCCTGCCAAAAGAATGGTGCATATTCACAAGCGAAAAGCTCCTCTACACTGTAGCGTCTGCATTCCTCAAGCTTTCCCTTTGCATCCTTTTTTTGATTCACTGTAGGAGTTCCATTACAGAACAAGTTAAATGCCATACGTACCACTTTCAAGCTGCCACTTGTCTGCCAGCCCTCCTGCAGACATTCCAATCTGACGCAATGAATTTCCTCATCAAAAATATTTTCAAAATGAAATCGCGTATCTACATTTACTCCAAGGCAATAGTATAGTGCTTGATGATATACATCTTTAAATTTTGCATTTTGCATTTTTTCCATATAAAACGCCTTATGTTTTTCACTGATAAATTTTATATTTTTTTCTGCCATAATCCTCTTCTCCTTTTCTTATCGCTGCATCACGTCCATCTTGACCGGATGCAGCTTCATCTATCGTATGTTACCTGTCGCCCATTTTATGAGAATGGAAGTTCTTCATCAACTCCATCCGGAACATTCATAAATCCATCCCCTGCAGGACCTTCTCCGTTCATGCCATATCCCTGGCTTTTTTTACTCTCAGCAAATTCCTGTTCTTCTACAACAACATCTGTTGTGTAAACTTTCACACCGTCTTTATTCGTATAACTTCCTGTTTGGATACGTCCAGTCACAGCAATCTTTACGCCCTGATGTAAATACTTCTCTGCAAATTCTGCCAGCTTACCAAAGCATACACAACTGATAAAATCCGCCGTTGCATCTCCCTCTCTCTTAAACCGACGGTCAACTGCCAATGTATATCTGGCAACCGCACTTGCATTCTCTCCTTGTGAATATCTCACTTCCGGCTCTCTTGTTAAACGTCCTATCAAAATTACTTTATTCATGTTTCGTACCTCCGCTTTCTTTTCGTCTTTGCTTTATCTTTAATATAATTATAATATATTCGTATTCTAAATTCATCAAAAACACTATCAATTGCACATATAATTTTTCTTTTTTGTGGAATATCCTTTTTATTTTTTTACATACGTTTCTTTTTGCCAATATCTTTTCGTACCCACAACTTGCTAGAAAAGCTCCTGTACTATTTCGGAGCAAGTAATGTCAATTATGGATTTTATATAAGTTAAGATTATAAATAAATATAGATTTACTCTGTCTAAAAATCCCCCTGCAGCCTACTGTTTTCAAGGCTTTTCCTATCTTGCACATGAAGTAAAATTGTAAATATTTCCCACTTTTCTTCTTTGTGTCTTGAAAAAACTTCTCAACGGATTCCTGAAATTTGAAATTTCTCTAAAAATCTACCGTGATATTTGAAAAATTTTTTTACAAAAAGTCAAAAAAAACAGCTTCCTTACCGGCGCTGCATTACTTTCAACATTTTTTCATCCTATTTTTTCTTTTCTTTTTATTTCTATTTCATTTCTTTTACGCAAACTAGACCTAAACTCCACTGTTCTTTTTCTCCAGTAGGTATAGGTTCTTTTGTTTTATGCAACTCCAAGCTCTTCTCTTAATAGCTTGTGGAATAAAGACGCTTTCAGTCTCCGTATCCATTTTCTTGGATTTAATACCCTATCATTAATGACCAGGAGCATTTTAGGGAAAATGTCCAACGGGTTTATAAAACTCTCCCACAGACGTTTTCGATAATTTAAAAGCAACTGCAAGATATCTTTATACTCTTTTTGATCCGGTTGTTTGATTTTATTTCTTCTACAAGCAACCTGTAGCAGATATTCATATGTTTGCTTATGTTCCGATTGTACTACCTTCTCTGAAAATTGTTTTCTCAATGTGATCAGATACATTCCATCCTTAATTCCAACATAAAAGTACAGCTTCAGCATCTTCAGATACGTCTGAAGTGTTCTTGCGTTGATATTAAGAAGTCCTCTGTCCATACTTCCATCTTCAGCTACTGTATTTGCATATTTTTTGATAAAATTTTCACGCTTAATTCTGTGTGTACGAAATCTACCTGCTTCATTGATATTAAGCAGATCCATAACCAACAGTTTTTGAGCCGGTTTTAATTTTTTCCAATTTACATCATAAAAAAGTTTTTGATTTGTCCGGATATATGGCACGTTTCCTGTCTTATAATCTCGATCTGTATAAGAAGTAAAATCATTTCCACACAAAACAATATCATAGTCCTTCTGTCCTTTTGTCACTTGGATGATACCCTTTTGTGCAAGGCTTTTTTTACAGTCATAGAATGCCTGCACAGAAATATCCATTTTCTCGCACATTTCTTTGTAATGCACCCCAAAGGCTTCCCCACGCCCATTCTGCAGGTGGGTAAGTGCTATAATAAAATCAATTTCATTCCCGGTAAGCTCTTTCTCAAATAGGCTGTGAAATACGTCTAATTTTATCCTTTGCATGATTTTCTTCTCCTTTCTTTTGACAATTGGTATTTTTTATGATATAAATATATTAAATATAGATGTATCAGATTTCACAGTCATACCTTTTCTGATACTTATCTATATGGAACATTTATAAAAACGGAGTAGGCTTGCTGGCTTGGGCTCCGTTTTTTGTTTTCTATAATTCCATTCCCATCATGGGAGTTTGTGCCACTTGTTGGTTTTTACTCATTTCCTGTTGCTGCAGTTGATTGAGATAATTTTCTGTCCGGACTGCCTTTTGTTCCTGACTTTCTTCACATGGTTTCAATTGTAATATTGGAAGTGTTTCATCCAATTCATAATGATTTTTTTTCAAAAACAAATTCATCTGTTCTATCTGCTCGTTTGATAGCAAATGCTTTTCATACGTATCATCAAATGCCATTCCTGTACAAATATAAACTTTGTCTCCTTCCTTCCACACTGCTTCTTCCAGTTTTTCTCCTCTATATTCAATTTTTGCCATTAGAGTATTTTGCTCTTCTCCGAATCCTTCTACAAGCAATTGTTCTGTTACTTTCTCCTTTCGTTCTATTGGCGGATTTTCAATTTGATCCTGGTTTACTTTATCCAGTTCTTGTTTCATTTCCTCCTGTGTTTGTTCTTTCTGTTCCGTTGTTTGTTCTAGTTTCAATGCTCCCGATTTTACAAGATTTTGTCGTTCTAACAATTCATCATACGGAAGTTTCTTATACATATTGGGAATCCGTTTTTCCACTTCCTGTGGAGCAAAAAACATTGTATTTTGCTTTGTAAGCGAAACTGACATTAAGTTCCCCTCTGCATCCAATTCTACAAGACGATATTGATGTTTTCCATTCCGCACACGGAATCCCTGCTCTTCTATTTGTTTTGTACTCTGAATTGCGCAATAGTGAATTTCCGGAAGTCCTTCTTTCTCTAAAAAAGAAAGTTCTTCCACCGGTTTAAATTTCTTGGCATAATTCATTAATGCTTCGTTCCAATCTTTTGCGTTTTCCGGCACATGACAATAAATCTGTTCTACCGGCATCCCTTCCTTTTTCAGGAGTTCCTGTATGTGCTGCATGCTTTCTACCCCACTCAAATCATGGTCTTCCGCCAAATGAATCTCTTGTTTGGGATGTTCTTTCAGAAGATTTAATACCGGTTCATATTTTCCTGTTCCCCCAAGCGGAAGATAGTCATATGCTTTCCAGTCTTTTCCCTGCGCTTGTAAAATAGTCATTACGCTCATCGCATCGATGACGCTTTCTGTTACGATCAATTTTTCAGATTGATTGTTAATGCAAAAACCCTTTTTATAGTCACATCCCTCCAGATCTCCGAGAAAACGTACATCCGAAAGAGTGCCTCGAAGAGAAGCAAAATTGGGTTTGCCTTCTGAATCATAGGCAACAAATACACAATTCCCATTCACATCCTGATACAACATTTTCCGGTCTACAAAGTCCTGCACAATCTCAGGTGCAATATACCGGCTTTTTGTCAGATAAGCGTACACCCTTCTCATGTTTTTTCCTCTCTCCGGTAAGATTAACTCTTGTTTTACCAATTGTTTTTCTTTGAGCTGTCCTTTCGGCTGCGGTGTGTAGTGTTCGGGAATATAGATCCGTTCCGTCAATTCTTTTAATGCTTCGTGCAGATCTCCATTATGTACAAATTCTGCCGCAAATCCTATAATAGAATCCCCTTTTCCGACTCCCGATTTTCCCGGTATGGAATTTCTCCAGTAGTAGTTTTTTGTTGTATCAATACGTACACTGTCATGTTGTGCAAGGGTATAATACCTTCCTTTCCGAATCAAGGTAAATCCATGCTCTCTTGCATACTCTGTGATTTGTACCTGATTCTTAATTTCGCTTATCAACTCTTCATTGCTAATCCTTGGTTTTCTCTCCTTCTGTTCTGCAGGTCTATTGCCAGCAACAGACGCCTCTTTTTGCGGACTTTCCAAATATACTTCCAGTGTCTCTTGCACTTCCGGTATTTTTTTTCGACACAGTTTATAAGTCTGATTTAAAACGGCAAACAAAGACTGTTCCGGATTCATCTCCTTAATCTCTTTCCAAGAAGATGCAAGAAAATCTTTTCTCGTTTGTGTACTTACAATTCCTAAATGATTTTCCAACATCATTCCAAAGGCAACTTCCTGAAATTTTGTTTCCGGATTTTCTTGTAAATATTCCAGTTCGGAAATTCCGTGGCTGATTTGATAAATCAATTCTGAAACTGCCTTTTCGCCTGTTTCCTGTAATGGTGCCGGCTCTTCTTTCTGCATCGCAGAAAGCTGTTCTGCATAGGAAAGCAATCCCTTTACCATTCCTGGATACATCTGTTCTGAATATCCTATTTGATAAAAATTCTTTCGAGCAAGCACTGGGCAGGTTGTCTGAACAATATCAAATACCGCTTTCACTCCGTCATGCTTTTGCTGAGTGACACTTTCTATCTCTCCTGCCTGATATCTAATTTTTTCTTCCTGAGATGCCTGTTCAAGCGGTACGAGATTCCCATCTATTTTGAGCAGTGTTGCTTGATATGGTACGTACACCTTAATCCCTTTTGCTCCCCTTTTTACTTGATACCCTGCATCATTCCAAGCAGAAAAACTTTGACAGTAAACTGCTTGCGGATTTTCTCGATAGATAAGTAAATTGTTCTTCAGGCTGTATCGATAGAACCGACTGCCAAATTCTAAAAAATCGGCGATTCGTTCCGGTTCTTTTTCCAATGCATCCAGCACCTCTGCAATGTTTCGATCCATTTGTTTTTGCTGCATGTTATCATCCCCTGTCTGTTCTAATTTGCATATATTTTTAAAATCTCTTTCTGCTCTGTTTCTTCTAATTGATTCAATGGTTTTAATAAATCACTTTCTGCAAGTGTTCCAATCGGAAGCTCATTTTCTTCGCACTTCACAAAATAAAAACTTCCATTTTCATCTTTTACAATGGCTTTTCCCTGATAATATCCGATAGAAAGATATAACTTATGAAGTACCTCAAAATTTTTCGGTTCTTTTTTATATCTCATTTTCATCTCTCCTTTTCTTATGCTGCATCTGGTCCATCTTGGCCGGATGCAGTTCTTACCCTTTCATTAAATTTTGTCCCTCTGTTAAAACACCACCAAGAACTTGTAATAGCTCTTGTCGAATCTCCGGATAAATCAAAGCAATCAATCCAATTGCAGCAAGAACAAATAACATGATCAATGCTGTAATTCTGATACATCTTCCCATTGTTCTTACAAGGAACTTTCCCATATTATTTCGTTCTACAATTCGGACATTTTCGTTTTGTACTCCATATTTTTCCTGTAATTTTTTCTGCTTCTGATTTTCTTCTTGTTCTATCCGGATTTTTTTTACTAATGATTCCTTATACTTTGCCATCTTTTTCCCCCACCTAGACTTTTTTCCAGCGAGAAAATAAACTTCTTTTTTCTTTCTGCGGCTTTTCTTTTTCTTTCACCGGAAACAATTTTTCAAAAGCCGGGTTATGAACATATTCAAATTGATCCGGGGAATACACTGTAAAAAATGTCCGTTCTGCTTTATTTTCCATAAACTCCAGTACGTCCTTTTTCTCACGTTCGGAAACAAAATTAAAAACGTACATGATGTCTGAATAATATTCATTTCTTAATATCGTTTCTGTTTCATCCATCTCTGATGCTGTCGTTCCACTCACAAAAATCCGGACATCTTTTTCTAAAAATGAGGTTTTATTAAAATCTGCGTTCATGTACGTGCCGAAATCATAAATGTAATAGTCATATTCCTGTTTTAACACTTCCGGAAGATTCTCCGGCTTATAAAACATGTCCACATTTTCAAATCTAACCTTTCCAATATCTGCATCATGTTCTTCCGCATAGAAACGTGCTTCATGTTTCTGTACAAATCCAGTATCATTTACTTCCAGATAGCAAGCCCGGTATCCTTTGAGTTGCAAATATTTTACAAGCTGGATTGCAAACGTAGTTGTTCCCATTCGTCTGCATACCCCGGCAATCCCAATTTTGATTCCGGGTTTCAATTCCTCTTGTGCTTCTGCTTCTTCCTGATACGGATTTGTTTCCGGCTCTTTGTAATATCCATACAAGCACCGTTCTAATTCTTCTCTTGCCTCTGTTTGGCTTACAGCGAATATGTAATATAAGATTCCTTGATTTTGAAGCTCCCGAATGATTTTGCTTTGTCTGTCATATCCCGGAGCATAAATGATCACCTGACAGTTTTTTGCAACTTCTATACGTTTGATTTCCTCTGCTACTTCTCTCGCCGAATCAACATACTGCTCAATGTCAAAAATCAGATATTCGCATTGTCTGCTTAAAATATCATTGAGATGATTTTTGATCGTAAGGCTTCCTTGCAAATATTCCAGTTCCATCTCTTTGATTGCTGCTGTTTCCTGTGCAAAAAATCCTCGCTCCTGCGAACCTGCAAAAAGTATCATTTTTTATCGCACCTCTCTTTCCACAAAAAAGAAAATGAATTATTTTAACTCAGTAATTTGTTGCTGAATATTTTTTGTCCTCTGCACAATGGTTTCTATTTCTTTTTCTATCTCTGCAATCTGATTTTGATTGACTGCGATCTGATTTTGCGCCTTTAAAATCATATCTTCCGCCTTTTGCGTTTCTTCCTCTGATGGATAGGCTGCTTCCTTTAAAGATGTAATCCTTTTGTTAAGCCTTTCATTTTCTGCTTTATAGGATTTGATCTTTTTCTCTCTTTCTGCAATCTGCACATCATCATATGTAATCTGTGCCTGAAGGCGTTCTTTTTTACAGTCCTTTTCAGTAACCTTAACCGGAACTTTCCCGCGCTCTATCTCATTTACATTTGTATAAAATCTTGCAGCTTTACTTTCTTTACCAACTCGGAAGGAAATCTCTTTCCAAGTCTTGGGTATCTCTTCGATGTGCAAAAGTACAAATTCCGAATCTTGATACAACACTTTCATTTTCAATGTCCCGCCGCTTCGTTCAACTGCCTCAAACTCTAATTTTTGATCTAATATTTCCTTATTTCCCAACTCGATAATGACCTGCATCCGGTCTGCCTTCTCATCATATCTCCACTGCGTCAAATAAATATCATATGTTTCGTATACCAGCTTCTGATAATAGTGCGTTGCACTTTTCAGTGTTCCGCTATCTGGAATCCATATCTTTGAAGTAAAGAAAACAAAATATCCTGCAACGATCACTGTAAGAAATCCTACAAGTTTCTTGCTTTTCTTTCCAATCCGTTCTTCCCTTACTTCTCTTACCTTTCCTGTTTTCAAGTAATTATCCCTCCTTCAGCACACGCTCCATGGCGCCGACCGGAATAAAATTTTCAGACGCAACCACTGCTTTGATCTGCATTTGTTTTGCATACTCTAAAGCTCTTTTTATAAACTCAGTCTCTGATTCTTCTGCCGGCTGAATGATTACGATCATGTCTGTATCTTTTCCAATCTCATCCTGTATACAAATATATTCTTTATAGATATCCTTCGCCTTTTTTTGAAAAAACTCTTCTTTTCCTTCCTCACAGCATATGTAAAGATTTTTAATTTCCGCCATTGTCATTCCCTCCCTGTTCCGTATTGTATTTCAAATCCAAACCGCATCTGATCACTTTCCTGGTACGTATCACAGACTGCTTTTATCGTAAGTGTGTCAGATGTATCTGTTCGATAATCAATATCAAAATATAAGTTTCTTTCATATTCATTTATAATCTGTATCGTGTCTGAATGCAGATTCACTGTTGTAACTGTTTCAAACCCTTTTGCATACAGATATTGCTTTACTTCTTCTTGGAAACGCTTCCAGTCTTCTCCTTGTAACCATACGAATTTTTCCGGATACTCTTCATATCCTTTAAATTGCACTTCCACTTTTCTTTCTTCCTTTTCTTCTGAAGGAAGATTGTCTTCTGGTTTATCCTGCATATTGGAAATCCGATTTTCGTTCCATTCATGGATTTCTGCTTCAGGAATAGGTTCTTCTGAAACATGAAACTCACCTTCTTGTGATTTTTTTGAAGAATTTCGGTTGTCGCAAAAGTTTAATAAAAGCGCAGCCCCTACGAGTAATAAAAGTAATATGATTTTTGTCTTATTCTCTTTCATTCTCCATCTCCTTTTAAATATTTGTCTGGATTTACTGGAACTCCATTTTCTTCCACCTGAAAATGCAAATGATTTCCGGTAGACTGTCCAGTAGACCCGACCTCGCCGATCTGTTGTCCTTTTTTTACCATATCCCCTGTTTTCACAAGCAACCGGGAATGATGCATGTATTTTGTTGTCAAGCCGTTTCCATGATCGATCACCACCCAGTTTCCGGCACTGTTTGACCAGCCTGCAATCGTAACTGTTCCATCTGCGGCAGCAAGAGTAGGGGTTCCTGCAGGAGCCGCATAGTCATTTCCCTTGTGCCCTCCGGTTTCAAATTCCCGGATTTCCCCAAAATAGCTGGATTGATATGTCATTCCCGGACAAGGATGGGTAAACATTCCAGTTCCAATTTCTCCCAAACCGTTTTCTAAGTCTGCCGAAGTCATATAATTGAACCGATAAAGATTTCTGCTTTTCATCACTGCGATTACCTTACTGACATATGCCGGGTCAGTTGCATATCCTGACTTCCACAATGCTGTAATAAAACTGTCTGCATCATAATGTCCGGTCACAGGGTCTCTTTTACAGGCGGTCACATTATCTACATAAGGCTGCCTTGTAAACTTATTTCCCCAAGCAAGCATACAGTCTACATAGTTTGCAAATGTAGAAAATTCCGCTGTGACTGTGCCCCATGCCTCTTCTGTCCGCATCACGACTGTTCCGTTTTCTTTATAGCAATGTGCCTTTTGACCAAGACAGTTATAATATGGCGGATTAGCAAGTTCCGAACCATCTGCCCCAGCCTCTAATATCATCTGACCTAACACCACAGATGCCGGATATCCAGTCTCATTCATCATATCGATGGCAGCTTGTACCATCTCTACAGTAATCCATGCCGGAAGTCCTTCTAAATCCGATTGTGTAATCTGTTTGTTTGCTTCCTCACCTGCAATTGCCCTCACAACTTCTTCAATTAAAACGGAAACAAATATGATTCCCAAAGTACCAATCGCAAAGGATATGCCCGAAATCAACAAGTATTTTTTTACTTTTTTCTTAAGCATTGTTTTTATACACCGCCTTTGAACAGACGTTTATCTGCTTCTGATAAGTACACCTTAAATTCAATGTTCTGATCTCCCGAAATGCAAAGAATGACTTCTCCACGCTGTAGCCTTGGAATCTTTTCTTTTTGCGAGTATGTAAGCACATTATTAAACACCCGGTCAATAATCGGAAGCACATTACTGTCCTGATGGAAGATGAACTTATACTGTGCCAGTTCAAAAATAGTTTTTAATTGCTTTTCTCCTTCTTTGGTACTTCCATCCGGAACATAATCCCGGATAGATTGTGTAGCAAGCCACAACCCAGTAAAATATTTCGGACCTTCTCTTAGATAAATTCCCAAAAGCTCTAATGCAAACAGTTTTTGAGCATTTACCCATCGATGGCTCTCATCTACAAGCAGCAACGTATGTGTGACATCTTCCAACGCAATTTTTTCGCTCTCCCATAATGTTTTCATAATACTTCCATTTGTAATAGATTCATCCCATGAGATGCACAGGATATTGAATAGCTGCAGATCAAATATGGACGAATCCATATCTTTTAATGCCGTCACATTATACGATACTACTTTGACATCCATCAGATTATTAATGGATGTATAGCCATCAAATAGATAGCCATAAGTATCTACCAAAATCCGAAGCTGGTCTTTTACCCTGTCTAAGTTGATTAATTTTCGGTCAATCAAAACTTTTTCTTGTTCTGTGTATGTTTTTGACAATATCTCAGAAATCATCTCATTTACTAACTCTAATAAATCCCGGTATCTCGGATAACTTTTTGCCGGAAGCCCTGTGATCTGCTTCTGCCGTTTTGCATCCCTTGCATAAGGAATCAGGTCGTATCTGCCATATAGCGCTTCCACGGCTTCAATATACACATTTACTTCATCCGATTCCGCCTCCGGTTTTAAAAATCGATAAGACTTTCTCAATTTTGATAAGTGTCTCGTATAACTGATATTCTCGTTGTCTCCTGCCTTAAAAATCTCAAGTAGATTAATGATCCCATCACTTCCATCCATGTTTAAAACTCTTCCGCCAAGTTCCGTTGCCAATGCAGAATATTCTCCGGTAACATCAATTACCCTGACGAAATCCCCCCTTAAGGATCTGTCTTTCATCTGATTTTTTAAAAGTGTAGATTTCCCAAATCGCATATTTCCCATTGCTACTGCAGATGCATTTACACGGATTGCATTTGTCGTAAACGCATCAAATGTTACGTTTCCTCCACACGCAGTTTCTCCGAGAAATGATCCAAATGGGTCTTCCAAGCTGCTAAAATGGAACGGATTTCCCGCCGCAATAAGCTGTGACTTCATCGCAAATCCTGGAAGTGTATGAGTTTCTTTCATCTGCTCCTCTGCACTTTGATAAACACTCTTCCATTCTTTTCTCGTTTCATTTAAAAATACAGTAGCCCGATAATTATCCCCCTCTAATGACTTGATTACCTTTGCTACAGAGTTCTCCAGCTTTTGCTTTGTCGATTCCGCCGCAAAAATACGAATAGCAACAGCTTTAATTACTTCTCCCATCGAATTGATTTCATCATAAAGTGCTTTCATTTCACTTTCCCTTGCAGCTGCATCGTAAAAATCTTTATATTCTTTTGCAAACTTTTTTCTTGATCCCTGCTCTTCAATAGAACGATTCAGATTCTTTTTTACTTCATTCTGATCCTCATTGTGAATACTGATCGTTACAATCGTATTTTCCTGATTGCACGGATTCGTCAGCCAATAATCATCCAGTACTTCCGGATAATCATAAATGTGTACACAAGCTTCATAGCCTGTTCCTGTTCTTGAGTAAGATTCATAGTGCAACAGGTCGCCTGCCGGGGATATTTCCTGTAACAATTGTTCATCCTCAACAATCTCTATTTTCTCTTTCTCTCTTTTTCGCCATTTCTTCCACATGATTTTCTCTCCTACTAGGGGACAATTTTGTCCCCTTCTCAAAATATCCGTGAGTTTTTATTGCCCAATTTATATAAAATCTGTCTTTTTTTCTTTTCGGGGATTTCTTTCAGTATTTCCATTCCGGTTCTTCTTTCCTCTTCCGGAACAATTCCCAAAATACTGTCAATCAGTCTTATAGATTCTTTTCTTTCATTGTCATCTGCAAAGAAAACCTGAATAAAAAATTGCTTTGTAACTGCATGTTTTTCCCGATACTCTAATTCCGCAAGTTTTCTCTTTATCATTTCATGGTACAGGGGATTGGTGTTATTCCGCATTCGTTTTTTCCAATACTCCTGTTGTGTATGCGTATTACAGGGAAACATCATGGATATGATTTCAATATCCAACCCATAGATCTTAAGGAATTTCGCCCATTTAAAACAATCCATTTCAATCTCATCCACATCTGAATTTACCAAATCCCTTGGAATGATCTGATAAAGATTGCTGTAGCTTCCATTCTCCCGCTGAAAACATTTCTTTTGTTTATCATATCTTCGAATTGGAATATCTTCCCTGATATCCAAAACTTCTTGTTTCTCTTTCTTCTTCATGTTTTATCTCCTTTTTCCGAAAACCAATTACTTTTTTGGGTTTTAATAGGTATAATGCAATCGCCTGATATATCCGGCGTTTCGGATTCCCAACTGCCGGAATCATCAAACATATGCCAATCATTCCGGAAAAAATCAAATATGGTATCTGCAGATACTCATGTACATTTTCTTTCAGGTTCAAACAGAGAAATATCCAAACGGATAAAAACACAAAATCCTGAAGATATAATTTCCAAATCACTTGTGTTTCCGATTTAATCTCTTTTGTAACCAAATACCTCATTTATCGTTTCTTTCTCCTTTCTGTTTCCGGAAAATCAGACTTTCCTCTTTCTTTTCTTTTTGGGGAGTTTTCTGCATATTTCCTCTGTTCCTGCATTGGTGTTCTCTCTCTCATTGCAGACGTACTTGCTCTATTTACATCTGCATGATTTGAAACCTTCCTACTGTCCGTTTTATTTTCCCATTTCTCAAACATATTTTTCGGCTCTTCATAAGTGAATGGCTGCTTCCTGTTCGTCTGTTGTGATTCAAATCCATTTGTCTGCTTCTGATCCGCCGCATGCATATCATTCACATTATTCTTCTCCGGCTTTTCTTCCTGATCAGAAAAAGGTTCTTTCGATGTCACTTCTCCTGCAGATGTTAAATTCTCTGTTGTCCCTTGCTCTTCCATTCTGGAAACTTGCTCTGTCCCATGCTCTTCTTGCTCCATGTTCTGATGTGACATTTCATCAAAAGAATTTCCTTGCCGGTTCTCCATTCCATCTGCTCCCTTTACATTTTCTTCCATCTGCTGAGTACTGTTTGAATTTTGGTTATGATCACCGTTCTGTTCCATTGACTGTTCCATGTTTTTAAAGCTGTCTCCTGCACTTCCGCCAGTTCCACCGCCTTGGCTTGTTGCCTGCATATTTTTCATCGCATCTCTTTGCTCTTTCATCATGTGGAACTGTCTCGCCTGCTGGACAGTTTGTCCTGCACCCCGCATCATATGATATGCAGCAATCAATTTGCCTGTCATGCTGCTTAAGCCAGCATCTACACCTGTTAATTTTTCTATGATATTCGCTCCATCAATGACACACCAAGCAATAAATAAAATGATGATTCCCCTTGCCAATCCGTTAATTTCTGTCTTGGAATTGACGTATTCCACAAAAAGAAAATAGGATTTCAAACTAATTGCCGTAAAACAGAGCGCAAAATAACTATCTCGAATACTCTCCAATATTTTTACCACTTTTCTTGAAGAAGAAAGGTTCGCAGCATATAAACCAACTAGAATACGACTTACAAAAATTTCATAAATCACTCTTGTATTCTTATATGCAAGACAGATATAGATCAAAATTGTTGCAGCTGCAGTTAAATAATATGTACCATAGTGAAACGTGTACCGGTAATAATAGGTATTTCCGAAGTCTGTCCATGCAACTCCGTCTTTGGCATCTATCAAACCATATTCCCCATTTCCTGTAGGCGTCAACCGTTTCTTTAAAATGCTTTCTGCATTTTTAGACAATCCGTCTGTTCCCGGATCGAGTATTTCACCAATATCAATGTAATCTACATCCGTTTTGCCAAAAGACGTACTCTGTGGGATTTTCCCTTTACTATTCAAGTTTTCCAGTCCAATCTTGAAATCAATATAGTAAAGATCATACAAATTGGTACGGATTAATTCTGTTCCGTTAACCGTACTTCCCCCGGATAATGCTGCATCTTTAAAAGCAATGGAAAATCGGTTCAGTTCTGTAAAAATGGTTGTCGACGCCGACATTACTACCATCAAAATCAAAACACTGTGGATTACATTATGCTTTTTGTTCTTCCCAAACATATACATGAATCCAAGAATGACAAGAGAAGCCATCATAATTGCCTGTATCAGTGGTTTGTAATCACTCAGGTAATTTTCTAAAACAGACCATCTTGTAATATCAATCAGACCAAACGTCCAATCGTACAGCGTAATGCAACAATCAAGTAACAGTGACAATCCTTTTACCAACAGCCAGCCTACTGTCCTTACTGCGGTAAGGATGATATCATTCGTACTGAAAAAATCAGAATTTAATTTTAAAAATTCTATAATCTGTGCTTCTGACATAACGCCTCCTATCCTGCTTTTTGGAGCGTTTCCAAAAAGAGTGTTTTCTGTATCTCCGGAAGTTCTATCCGGTTTAAACAATCTGTAAATTCTGCAATTGTCATCTCCCTTCCAATTCCATATTTTTCCTCCATATCTTTTCCAAATACGTTATAAAGCAATGGTTCTAATTCTTCATAAGCCGGAAAGTCAGACAGCCTTTGCACTTTGTTTCTGTCTGCCTCCTGAAACATCTGAAAACTTTTTGCAATATCCCATACCCTTTCATCCAGTCGGATCCCCACCCGGCTTTCTTTGCAAATATCCATAAAATTCACATCATTTGGATGCGGATATGTTTCTTTTGGAAAATATTCATATGCATACCAAAAATACCTTCCACTTTCTACAGAGTTAAAAATAGGTCTTGGTTTAATCTTGTTTCCTTTTAAATCTCTTCTCTTTGAACGCCGGAAGATAACAATCTCACCTTCCTGAAGTTCCATGAGTTCGTTGTGATTTAACAATGGTCGTTCGTCAATTGATTCCGTATAATATTTATGAAACGACAACTTGCTTCCTGCTCTCTGCACGTTTACAATTGATTTGCTACCGAGCATATTCGAGAAACTTTTTGAGGTTTCCTCTGAGTTTGTCTGCAGATAAAAGTGATTTCCACAATTCCCTTTGATCGTTTCTGCAATCTGTTTTCCATAAATCTCTTCTAGCTGTTCATAATTCTGTAAATACAAGTCAAACGAAATATTTTGTCCAAGTCCCATTGTCGTCATTATTTTCATCAACTCAATCTCCGGCATATTTCCTGCTTCATCCATAATGACTTTTACTTGACGGTTACATTTCCCTTTTCCATCATCGCACATTTTCCCAAGCACATAATACATCTGCCGGATAAAAATGGTTGGCAATTTATAAAGCGAGCTATCATAGGATGGGGTTGCAAGAAATACCGCAATCGGACGTTCCCCGAACCCAATCTCTGCCATATCTATACTGCTCTCTGCCGTCATCATTGCAACATTCCGAAGGGTAAAAATATCTAATTCTCTCAGCATTTCCGAAAAGACCCCTGACTTTGTTTTTCCCGGAGCAACTTTCACACCTAAAAACTTCATTCTTGCCCGGTCATCTATTGGTCGTTGTTCAAAATAAACATCCAAAAGTGTACGAGTTCCAGTTTTATCAACAGGCTTTTCTACTAATTTTCCAAAATTTATTAAAATGCTGTAAAAATTAATGGTCTTTTCATTATCGTTCCGATAATGAAAAGGATGTTTTTTCTTTGCTTCTTCGTTCAGATAAGACCATACCTCATATCGTTTTTGATTTTCTTCTTCTTCTGCACGGAATGCATCTATGATACTTGCAAGTATCATCGCACTACATAAAGCGGCGGCTGCACTAACAAAGTACACCATGTCGCCTTTTGCTCCATCCACATCAAAAAACGAATGTGTCAAAGAATTTACAACCTGTTCTGCCATATCATAATCTTTCTGCTTATAGAACTTCACTGCAACACTAAGTAAATTAAATCCCATGGAATACTTGGGATTAGATGCATTTAACAGATATACTTCATAGCCTCGTTTTTCCAACGCTGAAGCAAATACTTTATAATGCTCCAGCTTGTTATCATTTATAATCACGCTTGGCTGAAATTCAGCTCTTGAATAACTCTCTATACTGGACTTTACAAGTGTCTCTCCTTTTCCGGAACGTGTGATTCCAAGAATCAGGTTATTCACAACCGAATCATCTATATAAAATGTGTCACCGATTCTAGAAATTAAGATGCCCGGATTTCCCGGATAAGGAGTTTCAAGCGGCTCAATCGCCTTATATTGCTGCTTAATCTCATCTTCGTTTGTAAATCGAGAGACACCTTTTTGTCCTACATTAAAATGTGTTTCAGACCAGGATAACTTGATTCGGATGACCAAAACAGTATCCAGTATTACCAAGCCGATCAACACTATTCCTACTTCCTGCATGGTTACTTCCATTAAATTCGGAATCATATGTACAAGCGAAAATATTCCTTCTAAAGTACCATGTCCAAGCAAAATGGATGGAAGCTGTTTCAATAGATGGATTAGATATGTCCCGCCTAATATTACAAATAGATCTAACACGATCATCAATACGGTAAGTACATAATTATTTGACAAGAAGTATTCCAATTTCATTGTCCGCCCCTTATCTTTTAAGGGATTGATCAGTTCATTTTTCCATTTATTTTTTCTCATATTTTTTCCTGTTTTTTGTAAGGGGGACAAATTTGTCCCCTTGTTTTTTCTAAAATCCAAAGCTTGCTGCAATATCTGTTGCCCAGCTTGATCCTGTATAAATCAAAGCGGCACCGATAATCAGCCAGAGCACATGCTCTTTTGCCCATTCCTTTGCTTTATGTCCCGGCGCAAGAAAGGCAAATCCCATAATTACAATCACGACAAATATAGCTGTTACTCCCAAAGGAATCACATTTTTATTTACAAATCTCTCTATCATTGTCTTAAGTTGCTGCATGTTCCTGTTTCTCCTTTCTCTTCTTCGCAAGTATCATTAAAATTATTATGATTAAAGCCACACCAACCAAAATTCCTACTCCTGCAAGTATGTAAGATAATTGGTTGTCAACTTTTTGATAAACTGCCGTAGCTTCTATCGTGTAATTAATATCTGTTTCGCTGTCCACTTCCTGCTCTCCTTGGTACAACGCAGTTTTCACTATGTGTGGTGTAGTAATCTCACCTTGATATTCGGCACGATATACCGGAACAAGTTTTTGAATATTTGCACGTGCATCTCGACATACCACACCATCTGCATTCGTGTAAATATCCGATGTATAGTATGTGTTTTTTACCTTGCCATCTGTCCCAAGCCCTACGGATGCCAGCAGTTGTTCTTCATATCCCTGCAAAGGAGCGTTTGCTCCTCTGTCGTTTGGAAATACCAATCCCTGCCATTCAATTGCATTCCGGTCGTATCCTTGGAATGTAATATCAATATCAGAATCAATCCAAACATGGTCTATAAGACGTACTGCAGAAAGGCTACATGTTACCGTTTCCATTCCCCCCGTTTTTTCATTTTTCACAGAAACCTCTTTCGTCTGTGGCGCAGACGAATGTGAAATCTCGTATTGATACTCATTGTAAGCTGATACACTTTGTTTATAAGGTTCACTTTCCTGTTCTGTAATTTCCTTCAATTTATAAACGATTCCATCTACTGTTTTTTCTTCCGGAAATTGATATTCGCTTCCTTTCACAATCGAATCAGATTTTTCGGTATACTCTACTACTTTCTTCTCCTTTTCCGGTTCTGACGTAAGACTTTCATATGTCACATTCTTTAGCACATATTTATTTCCATCAAATGTTTCTGTTTCCGGAAAGGATTTTTCTTCCTCTTTGTCTTTGGTCTGATATGTAATTGTCTTTTCTCTGATGTCAGTATCTTTTGCCTGTGTTGGAAAAGATACTGTACCAATCAATAAAAGTCCCAGCATACCTGCCAGCCATTTATTTCTCTTCATAATTTTTCTTCCTTTTCTGATAAAAAAATGCCAGCATAGTTCCTATAAGAGTAGCTCCTACAATTACTCCTGCCATGCAAAGAGCAATATTAATGTTATCACCAGTTTTTACATGATCTCGTTCACTATCCGGTGTGTCTGTGATGATTTTCCCTGGTGGAACCGGAGTGTGCTTTGGAATCACTTTTGCATCATAGAGCATGTCTCCTTCTTGCTCTCCCCACGTAGGGATTGCAATCAAAAGCGGTGTGATATCATCGTATCTTTTGTGTTCTGAAGCATATAAAAGATACACTCCAACATCTAAATCTTTTATGATCGCTTTTCCGTCCGCATCTGTCGTGCAGCTTCCGTCTGAAGTTTTGTAAGCGCTTAACTCTAAAGCTGCCTCTTCTAATTGCTCCGCTGTCTCAATTGCGTTTAAGTCTATCCCGCTTCCTTGATAAGCCTCCAGCAGCTCATACTCTCCGTCTACAACGTCTGCTACCTTTGCATATTCAAAAACAACATCCTCTTTTGTTGTTCCAACTCCGCCGTCTGTCAATTCTATTTCAATGCTTCCCTCTTCCTCTGTTTGGACTGTCTGCAGTTCATCCAGTAATGCTATATTTTCATTTGCAGCCGATACCGGAAATGTACAAATCATCACCGAAAAAACCAAAGGAAGTAATTTTTTAATCTTTTTGTGTTTCATTGCTGCTACGTTTCCCCCTTTTCTTTCTTATCATGCTTCCAATTCCTACAACCAGATATAAAAATGGAAGTGCTGTAAAGACCAATTCCCGAAAAGACATACTTCCCGGTACAATTTCTTGTTCTTGTTTCTCTGTATAAGGAATCCGTTCGCCTGTGACTACCAGCCGCTTGGTATTCAATCCGTATGGCGTACATGTGATTAGGGATACCAAATCTTTTTCTGCCTGTATCCTCAATCCTTCCACATCCTCCGGATGAACGATTTCAATTTTCGTTACCTCATATGCCAGCTTTTCGCCACAAACTGTTAAGAAAAATAAATCACCTTGTTCCATTTCATCCAGTCTTGTGAAGAGCTTGGCGTTTGGAAGTCCCCGGTGTCCGGTTAGAATACAGTGTGTATTTTCTCCCCCAACCGGAAGGCTGCTTTCTTGAAGATGCCCTACCCCATTTGCAAGAATTTCTTCTTCTGTACCGTGATAGATTGGAAGGTCGACGTTAATCTTAGGGATAGAAAGCGTCCCCATCACGCCTGTTCCCGATAAATTCAATTGACTTTGATAGCTCTCCTCTTCTAAAATCCCCTGCTCAATATCTCCAATCAGTACGCCGTTAGTCTGCCACAGCATTTCATTATACCGCTCTGCCTCTCCAAGCATTTCCTGAAGCTTCTCTTCGCTGTTTGCCTCTATATTTCCCTGATACGTCTGAATCACATTCTGCTGATGCTTTCTGTCTATCACACTAGCAAATGCAGGATATATGCAAAGAAGCAGACCTGTTACAAAAAGAACACCCGTAAGCATCTTTTTTCTCTTTTTAGTTCTCGTCGTTTGATTTTTTCTGTCGTTTTCCATACACAAATGCTCCTGTCACAAGTGCTGTTCCTGCTGTGAGCATCAGAAGCATCATAGAAGAACCAGTTACCGGAAGTTTCTTTCCAACCTTGTTAATGACTGTCAAGTTTGAAGAACCTTCACTGGTATCTGTTGTCAAATCTACATCTGATTCTTTGTATGCTCCGTCAAAAAATTCCTTGATATGCGCAGTCGTTTCTAATTTCTGTAATGTCTTATCGGTTGCTCCATCGCCTTTTACATAATCGTTTCGTTCATCTGTGAACGTCGCTTTCAGATTCAGCACGATTGGATCAAGCAGAGGGCGGTATCCGGTCGGTGCCTCGGTCTCCTTCAGATAATAAATACCTGTATCCAATCCATAGATTTTAATTTCTCCCTTTGCGTTGGATACCATCTCTACTGAATCCTGAGGTGTCGTTCCGCCAATGTGGTCACTTCCTCCGACTGTATCACGATTAATGACAATATACCCCTCATCCTCAGCTTTCTTCACATATACTTCATTCTTCAACTCTTTGTCTGAATATAGGCGGAATTTTGCTCCTTCCAATTTCAAATCATGGTCATTCGTTTTCAGAATATTGAGTTTATACGTGAAGCAGACAACCGTATCCCACGGAGTATATCCTGTTGTTCCATCCCCATCATGGTCTGGATTATTTGAAAATTCGAGACGTACATCATTTTCAAATCCCGGACGTCCAGTGTCTTCTGCAGCCTTATCATTTAAAGTTGCATTGTATCTTAAAATTACTTTCTGTCCATACACGTTTTCGTTCAAATCGTTCTTTTGATCAAATTCTCGATCTACGATTGCTTTGATGTCCTGAATCTCTACTTTGAACGTCTCACCATTTCCCGGATTCGTAATCACTTGAAATTCATCTTTTGCAAGCTCATAATTTTTATCCTCTGTTCGAACGTGAATTGCAACTGAATCCGGATCAAATGTCAGAGCTTCGTCCATCACGTCATGCCATGCATAATAATATGTATCATATCCATTGATGTTTGGAATATTGGATTCAAATTTATATGGCACCGTCTGTCCAATCTCGAAATCTCCGATGTCGTTCCATCCGTCATTTCCGATATTCTCTTTGTTGTCATCTTCTTGTATTTTTTTGATCACTGTCGGATAATCTGACTTAATATTCACATCTGCTTTTGGATTGGCTGTATTTACGATACACATAGATGCTGCGGAATGTGTACCCTCTACATCACTCACTTCATCCACTACGTAATAGCCATACTCCAAACCTCCAATCACGATCGAGTTATCTTCCTTTACGCCTGTTACATTCACTACATCTGCCGCTGCTTTATCTTTTACAATCTGATCTCTAAGCTCTTCGACAAAATATCGGAACTCACTGTAAGAACCTTCTATATTCTGTTCTGTCTGTGCTCCCTCTACCTGATTATTGTTTAAAGACTGAATGTAATCGATCACTTCATACTCTGTTACTTTAGAGGCTTCTTTTCCAATCTTTTTTCCTACCACTGTTTTTAATGATTTCTCATATAGTTCATTAAATGTATAATTGATTGATTCCCCGCCATCTGAGTTTTCCGCATTGAACAGCTTATATACTTGGAATTTCTTTCCCTTCAAAGTTTGTCCTTCATTTCCCTGAACAATGATACTCGCATCACCTCGTCTAAAATCCGCAATACCGTTTGGTGTGTTGAGCATTGTACGGGCTTGTGCTGCAGCCACCTGCATGATTCCAATTGTTCCTGCTCCTCCACTGACTGCAACAGCTGTAGAAAGTGCCAATGCATACAGCATTTTTAATGTTTTTTTCTTCATATATCCTCCCCTGTCTCGTTTCCATCTAATCATAGTGATTACTCCCAGAACCAGCGCTGCCATCATTAACAGCATCGTTGTATTCGAACCTGTATTTGGAAGTTTCATCCCAATGTTATTCACAATCGTCATGTTTGTTATCCGGTCTGCTTTTGTGCCGGTCACTGTAAACATGCCATCTGAATCGGTTGTAAATGCCTTTCCGTTTACATAAAAGATAAACTCATCCTTTACCGGAGTGCTCTCTGTACGTATCTCATAAGTTACCGGATTTCCAGAGGCATCCAATGGAAGCCGATAGCCTTTTGGTGCCTTGGTTTCCTGTAAATAGTATTGTTTCCCTATTTTCAATCCTTCCATGTTCAGAAGTCCTTGACTGTCTGTAGTACCCTTTGCCACTTCCTGTGTACAGTCCGAATCACTATATACGGTAAACTCTGCACCAGAAAGCATCTTTCCTTTATTATTTTCTTTATGGATCCGGAGAGTGAATGGAGAAAGAGGGTCTTCTACAATCACAGAAATATGTCCTTCATCTGTAACATCAAAGACTACATTTCCAAGAGTAATATCAATCTTTGACGTGAGTGTAACCTTATTATCTTGTGCAACATGAAATTCAATCAGATTGCCATTGATCTCATAACCGTCCATGACTTCAATTTCTGTAATGCGGTGTGTCCCATACTGCACTCCTGTTAATGTCAGTTTTCCTGCTTCATCCGTTGTCAGTATCTCTTTTGTTCCATCTGGCTTCGTATGTTCAAACTTCGCACCCGGAATTGGGATGTCTGTTTTCTCCTGCCGCTTCACCAAATCTAACTTCATCACTTTTTCCGGCACAGTTGGTCTGTTATAGGTGTTCACATATTGGTCATTCCCTTCAGCCGTAATTTGCATAACAAACACTTCAGGATTAATTAGATAACCCTCCGGCGCTTTTGTCTCCTGAATGGTAATAGTTCCAAGAAGAAATGACGGAGCTCCACTAATACTAAAATAAAGCTCATTTCCTGAAACTAAATATTGTGTATCGTATTCACACCAACCATCCTCATCGGTTTGAAACACCCATGTACGAACTGGCATCTGTCCAAGTGTTGCCGGGTCTACGTTGGGTGCCCACAAGCCAGCATAATATTTCACGGTGAACTGTGCTCCCTGTAGTGTTGCACTCCCCTGTGGTTTATTCTGGTTCGTCTCTGCATCTACTTTCCCGAGCAGGATTCCAACCGGATCCATCTGCGGGAGATCTTTAAACGTCACCACAGCCTTTTGATCAGCCGTCACGGTTACCTCTTTCACACTTGGGTCAAGTGCAAATCCTTTCGGTGCAGTCAGCTCTTTTACATAATACGTTTTTGCATCTAATTGGAGCGTATCAGAATTTCCATTTGCATCCGTTGTAAGCGTTCCCACTCTGGATGCGCCGGACAGTGATGAGCTGCTGTACACGCCGAAAACTGCTCCCTCCAATGAATAACAGCTGTTTCCATTTGTCAATCCCGGATTTGCAGATTCCTTTTTTAAAGTCAGCGTGCCTTTACTTGGCGCATATCCTAAAAATGCCACATCCTGATAACTGTCCGGGGTAATGTTGACTTTGTATGCATGGAATCCTAACATAATTGGGTCTGCTTTTCCTTCCAGCGATGCAATATAGTTTTTTGCCCTGCCGTTATTGTTACAACTTCCATTCTGATATCCCACTGCAAAGGTCGCATTGTCCATGTCATATCCTAAATTATTTCCAGCATACCCCGGTCCTCCTGGAGAGTAATATAAGATTTTTCTTGCAACAGCATCATCCCATTCTGTAATCTCGCCATATTTTGTACCATAATTACTCCAAAAGTTCTTTTTGTTTTCTGCGCAGTATCCGTAACTGTTTGCACCATCGATTGAAAAATAACCATTTCCTGCACCACTTACTCTTGGCATCTGAGTAACTCCTACTGTCTGCCCCGGTGTAAATGCACGTTCGCTCATCCTATTTAACTTTATTTGGCTTCTTGCAAGAGTTGCCTTCATTTGGCTTTTTGCAAGGACTGCCTGCATCTCCTCTTCTGTTGCCATTTCTATCAGAATGTCCAGCGCTGGATCTTTGATTGCTCCATCCTTTTCAATCTCCTGCTCATTCCGATAATCAACTGACAGAAAAGCTCTTTCGTCCAAAAAAGCTTCCAATCCCAGCTGCTCTGCCGCCTGCTTTCGTGCTGTTACGACTTCCTCCGACATCTTATCGCCTTTTCGGTAGGCTTCCAACACCTTTTCGTATATCTCGTCTTTATTTGTATCAAGTGTCTCCCCCTGTGCGTGAACTGTTGTTGAAAACAGGATACAGATCAGCATCAGTGATAAGATTTTTTTTAATATTTTCAAATGCTTTCCTCCCATCTCACTTAAAATGGTAATAAAAAATAGAGTACCTGAAGATACTCTACTTTCACGTCGATATTTGATTTTCTATTTACTTGCTCCGCAGCTACATGTATAACCAGTTATCACCGTTTCATCCCATGCGGCGCTGTCTTGCACCCATCTTGTTTCATACTCTGCTGGATGTGCTATAGTTTCTGTCCCTGTCTGCTTTTGGATATATTCTGTACGCCTTGAACCGCCTTCTCCTTTCAACGCGTGTTCTTTCATATGCTGAGAATGATTAGCTGTAATATCTGCACCACATGTATTACACACTTCAATTGCTACTGTTTCATAAATTGGCTTATATTCCGTCCAAGCCTCTTTTATCAGCACCTGCTCATTATGTCCGGATGCCGGATGATGTACAACTGTCGTCTGAGCATTCCAACTGTGTGTATGGGACGGCTTAGAAGGTTTTTCTCCTGTTTCATTGTTTGGTCTTGCATCAGAGGATGGCTTTTGTGAAGTTGTATTCTTGCCGTCTATTGCAGATGCTTTTTCTGTATCTGTCTGATCCACTGTTTTATCCTGTGTTTCTGTTTCCTGATCCTTACTGTCCGCTTCTTTCTCTTTGTCCGCATCCGATGTATTCGGTTTCCGATCTGTCTCTTTCTGAGCAAATATCGAATCTTCTTTTTCCTGATCAGATGCATCATCATTCACAGCTGCCACCTTCTCTGAGTTTTCCGCTCCTGATGCAGTTGCTGTTCCCTGGTAGAATACTGTCGTCCCTGTCAGACCAAGTAACAATACAAAGGCTGCTCCTGCTCTTGCTATGTTCTTCTTCCTCATACCTTTTCCTCCTCCTTAAATCTTACACTTTACAAAACCACTTTTATTATAGCTTACTTCTTTCCTGTTTACAATCTGTTTGCAACTTATAAAATACAAATTTATCATCAACGTGAAAATACAATGTTTATTCCCGTCTGCATTTCAAAACCAATTCTGCAAATATCACTCGTTTGTATGATTCTTTTAGCCAACCTGTATATGAGAAGAGCAAAATAAGTACCAGTATAATAGCAGCTATTGTCAATATGCCTGCTATGCTAAATCCAACCTTCATAATCACTTCTTGGTTTGTCTGACAGCTTACTGCTGTTTTTCTTACCTGATTCATAAACGCAGCACAAGCCTTGCAGATATTTAAAAGCGCCAACGTCGCCAACACTATATTTAATATCCATATATTTTTTTGATGCCGATAATTTACCTTTGCATTGATATACTCAAACATCAACTCCTGTTCAGACATATTTTTTAAGCGATTATACGTTTCACAATTGTTTAAATCATTTTTTTCTTTCCGCTTGTTATTCCACCATTTGATATGAGAAAATTTATCATTCACAACTATTCCTCCTTGGTTTTCATGTAACGAGAAATAAACAAAATCCCATAAAAGTTTCTCTCAAATTTTTCTTTTTCAAACTTAAAATTCCCTGTGTTCGTGAAAAAGAAAAACTCGCGTGGATTTGTCGAATCCACTACAGTTTTTTCATCATCGTACCTGTAACGGCGTAAGAACAGAACTATGTTCTTAAAAAATATTTAGTTGTGGATTTTTTTACTTGTGTAAGAACCGGATTTTATTTCACTAAGATACTTTGATACAGTCGCCCTGCTGCATCCGATTTTTCCAGCCATGTCTTTTACAGTCATATCTGGATTTTCTCTAAACAAAACATAAACCTTTTTGCGAGTAGTCTCACCTCTTGCAAGTTGCTTTGCAATATTCTTCTGTTTCAAGTTAGCCTTTGCTCTTTTTTGTGCTTCTTTTGCGTTGTAAGGCTGCCCGTCTGATGTATTATGCAGTACCTCACGATAAATCGTTGTCCTGTTCCTCCCAATTATTCTTGCAATCTTCTCTGTTTCTGCCATAGTCATACCTTTTTTGTACAATTTTTGAATAACTAGTCGTTCTTGAAATGACAATCGACTATAGCACTTCCCCATTACTGTTATCCATCCTCCTTCCTAAATTCATTGATTTTTCAATGTTTTTGAGACTTTTCAATACAAAAAAAACGCCCCAGAGACTAATTAAATTTAGTCTCTGTGCGTTCAATTATAGACGTTGCGATTTTTTACAATTTTTTATTGTAAAAGGAAGCCCGTTTCCAAGCTTCCTTCCCTCTTACTCTTCTACCGTTTCTTTCTCTTCCTTTTCTGTGATAGCCAGACAAAGTTCCTCTAACTGTTTCAGATCTACTCCAGAAGGTGCTTCTGTCATCAGATCCGATGCATCTTTTACTTTCGGGAATGCAATGACATCTCGGATACTGTCTTCTTTTGCCATCAGCATCACAAGACGATCCAATCCATATGCAAGTCCTGCGTGAGGAGGCACTCCGTATTTGAATGCATTCAACAAGAATCCAAACTGTTCCTGCGCCTGCTCTTTTGTAAATCCAAGCACTCCAAACATCTTGCTCTGAATCTCCTGATTGAAGATTCTGACACTTCCACCACCGATTTCGGTACCGTTCAACACAATATCATAAGCTTTTGCACGTACTTTTCCCGGATCTGTGTCGATCAGATGCAAATCCTCTTCCATCGGCATTGTAAATGGATGATGCATTGCTGTGTATCTTCCAGCTTCTTCATTCCACTCTAACAATGGGAATTCTGTTACCCACAAGAATTTATAAGCGTTTTTGTCTAATAATTCCAACTGGCGCGCAATCTCCAAACGTAAGTTTCCAAGAACATCCCATACAACCTGATTCTTATCTGCTGCAAAGAGCAGTAAGTCACCATTTTCTCCATCCATTGCTTTTACAAGTGCTGCCATTTCCTCTTCACTCATAAATTTTGCAAAAGAAGATTTGATTGTACCATCTTCCTGTATTGCCACGTATGCGAGACCTTTCGCACCAAAGTCTTTCGCAAAATCAACCAGTTTATCGATTTTCTTACGTGGCATTGCACCCTGACCTTTGGCATTGATTCCACGAACACTTCCGCCATTTTCCAATGCATTTTTAAACACCACAAATTCGCAGTCTTTCACAACTTCCGACACATCTGTCAATTCCATTCCAAAGCGGATATCCGGTTTGTCTGAACCGAAACGATCCATTGCTTCCTGCCATGTGATTCTCTCGATTGGAAGTTTCACATCGATACCAAGAACCTCTTTGAACAGGTAGGAAAGATATCTCTCATTTACATCGATTACATCATCTACATCTACGAAAGAAAGCTCCATATCGATCTGTGTGAACTCCGGCTGACGGTCAGCACGAAGATCCTCATCACGGAAGCATCTTGCGATCTGGATATAACGATCAAATCCGGAGCACATCAGAAGCTGTTTGTACAGCTGCGGAGACTGTGGAAGGCCATAGAAGCTTCCCGGATGAACACGTGATGGTACCAGATAGTCTCTGGCTCCCTCAGGAGTACTCTTTCCAAGCATAGGAGTCTCAATCTCCAGGAATCCCTCGTTTGTAAAGAAGGATCTTGTCAGCTGCATTACACGGCTCTTCAGGATCAGGTTTCTCTGGAGATCCGGACGGCGGAGGTCAAGATAACGGTATTTTAAGCGAAGGTCTTCCTTCGTCTTGCTGTTCTCCTCGATCGGGAACGGCGGTACCTCGGACTCGGAGAGGATTCTTAAGGATTTCGCTCTCATCTCGATGGTACCTGTCTTTAAATTCGGGTTTGCCGCGCCGGAACGTTTTTCGATGGTTCCGACAACCGCTACTGTGAACTCACTTCTTAATTTCTCAGCTTTCGCGAAGCTTTCAGCGCCGCAATCGCTCTCCTCAAAGATGATCTGGATGATTCCGGAACGGTCACGAAGGTCGGTGAAGATAATACCGCCTTTGTTTCTGCTCTTCTGGACCCATCCCATAAGTGTCATTTCCTGGCCTACGTTTGCCTCTGTGACTTCAGCACAGCGGCAGGAACGCTTTAAGCCTGCCATTGATTCTGCCATGATTTTCCTCCTGATACAGCTGGAATATTTAAAAACATACCCGCTGAATGTTATTGTAATTTCAAGTCGAACATCCGTGAGACTTGGCGCGTGATTCTGGTCAGCGAAGCTGACATATTCCTATCAGAATCACTGCGCATCCTCGCGGAGCGTTTATCTCAGTCGGAGATTGGACTCCCACTGAGACAAATTTGCTATTACTCACCACCTGAAGAGGTGG
>OLIY01000602.1_pt1 | contig 33478 bp, 18 predicted proteins | sample 1601431 | NCBI WGS metagenome assembly OLIY01 (sample SAMN04168659, study PRJEB22393) | human gut metagenome | biome: human gut microbiome; feature: stool | host: Homo sapiens | collected 2014-05-12
ATGAATTTCTCCGCGTTTTTTTCGCATTCATCTCGCTAACTTCGCTTATTATGGGGATCAGTTTCAGGGTTTCAAGGGAAGCACTCACATTGTCATCAATCTTCGCAACAAGGACCTCGGAAAAATGAATAATCATTTCAAGTGTATTGGCATTGTGGGACACCCACGGCACCCCACTGCACTGACAACACATGAAATGCTCTACCGCTGGCTGTGCACAAAAGGTTACGAGGTCATCGTTGAGCAACAAATCGCTCACGAACTGCAACTGAAGAATGTGAAAACTGGCACGCTCGCGGAGATTGGGCAACAGGCTGATCTCGCGGTTGTCGTTGGCGGCGACGGTAATATGCTGGGCGCGGCGCGCACGCTCGCCCGCTACGATATTAAAGTTATTGGAATCAACCGTGGCAACCTGGGTTTCCTGACTGACCTTGATCCCGATAACGCCCAGCAACAATTAGCCGATGTGCTGGAAGGCCACTACATCAGCGAGAAACGTTTTTTGCTGGAAGCGCAAGTCTGTCAGCAAGATTGCCAGAAACGCATCAGCACGGCGATTAACGAAGTGGTACTTCATCCTGGCAAAGTAGCGCATATGATTGAGTTCGAAGTGTATATCGACGAGATCTTTGCGTTTTCGCAGCGTTCCGATGGACTGATTATTTCGACGCCAACAGGCTCCACCGCATATTCCCTCTCTGCGGGCGGTCCTATTCTGACACCCTCTCTGGATGCGATTACCCTGGTGCCCATGTTCCCGCATACGTTGTCAGCACGACCACTGGTCATAAACAGCAGCAGCACGATCCGTCTGCGTTTTTCGCATCGCCGTAACGACCTGGAAATCAGTTGCGACAGCCAGATAGCACTTCCGATTCAGGAAGGTGAAGATGTCCTGATTCGTCGCTGTGATTACCATCTGAATCTGATTCATCCGAAAGATTACAGTTATTTCAATACATTAAGCACCAAGCTCGGCTGGTCAAAAAAATTATTCTAATTTAACGCCAACCTCTTTACTGTATAAAAAACCAGTTTATACTGTATGTAATTACAGTTATGGTTTTTCATACAGGAAAACAGCTATGTTGGCACAACTGACCATCAGCAATTTTGCTATCGTTCGTGAACTTGAGATCGATTTCCAGAACGGAATGACCGTTATTACCGGTGAAACCGGTGCGGGTAAGTCCATTGCCATTGATGCTCTCGGTTTGTGCCTGGGCGGACGCGCAGACGCCGACATGGTACGTGCAGGTGCCACGCGAGCCGACCTCTGCGCCCGCTTCACCTTAAAAGACACCCCCGCGGCCCTGCGCTGGCTGGAAGAAAACCAGCTTGAGGAAGGCCGTGAGTGTTTGCTACGTCGCGTTATCAGCAGCGACGGACGTTCACGTGGCTTCATTAACGGCACTGCCGTACCACTGTCACAGCTGCGCGAGTTGGGCCAGTTGCTTATTCAAATCCACGGTCAGCATGCGCATCAGCTCCTGACAAAATCAGAACACCAAAAATCCCTGCTTGATGGCTACGCCAATGAAGCATCCCTGACTCAGGAAATGGCTGTGCGCTACCAACTGTGGCACCAAAGCTGCCGTGACCTGGCACATCATCAACAACAGAGTCAGGAACGCGCAGCCCGGGCAGAGCTATTGCAATACCAGTTAAAAGAACTGAACGAATTCAACCCGCAGCCAGGTGAATTTGAGCAAATTGATGAAGAGTACAAGCGTCTGGCTAACAGCGGGCAATTGCTCACCACCAGCCAACAGGCACTGGCTATCATGGCAGACGGCGAAGACGTTAATCTGCAAAGCCAGCTGTACACGGCAAAACAGTTGGTTAGTGAACTGGCAGGAATGGACGGTAAGCTCTCCGGTATTCTGGACATGCTGGAAGAGGCCACTATCCAGCTCAGCGAAGCCAGCGACGAGCTGCGCCACTATTGCGATCGTCTGGATTTAGACCCTAACCGTTTGTTCGAACTTGAGCAGCGTATTTCCAAACAAATCTCATTGGCGCGAAAGCATCATGTTGCCCCTGAAGCGCTGCCACAGTTCTATCAGTCATTGCTGGATGAACAACAGCAGTTAGACGACCAGGCCGACTCTCTCGAAACCTTAACCCTGGCGGTGAACAATCACCACCAGCAGGCACTGGAAACGGCAAAAATGCTGCACCAACAGCGCCAGCATTATGCTCAGGAACTGGGACAGCTTATTACAGAGAGCATGCATACTCTCTCAATGCCGCACGGTGTCTTTTGCATTGATGTGAAATTTGAGGAACATCATTTGAGCTCAGACGGTGCCGATCGCGTAGAGTTTAAAGTGACCACTAACCCAGGCCAGCCGTTGCAGCCGATTGCGAAAGTCGCTTCCGGTGGGGAACTGTCGCGCATTGCGCTGGCTATTCAGGTTATTACCGCACGTAAAATGGAAACACCGGCGCTGATTTTCGATGAAGTGGATGTCGGCATCAGCGGCCCGACTGCTGCGGTGGTGGGAAAAATGCTGCGTCAGTTGGGCGAGTCAACCCAGGTAATGTGTGTGACTCACCTGCCGCAGGTTGCTGGCTGTGGTCATCAACATTTCTATGTCAGCAAAGAAACTGACGGCGCGATGACCGAAACACACATGCAACCACTTGATAAACGCGCTCGTCTGCAGGAATTAGCCCGCTTACTCGGAGGTAGCGAAGTAACGCGCAATACCCTCGCAAATGCAAAAGAACTGCTGGCGGCATAAACTTTTTTACCTTGTTAAGGTCTGAGTTCAACATAAAATCGCCGACCGACCCGACAGCAAAAGGTTTTAAAGTGGTGAAAGGTCTATTATCATCGGCATATTACATATGAGCCGCGTACTGCTCGGGCCCGAAAAGGAATCAAATCACTATGCGCTGTAAAACGCTGACTGCTGCTGCAGCAGTACTACTGATGTTGACTGCAGGCTGTTCCACTCTGGAGCGAGTGGTTTACCGCCCTGACATCAACCAGGGAAATTATCTGACACCTACCGATGTCGCCAAAGTGCGCACGGGTATGACGCAACAGCAGGTTGCTTATGCTCTGGGTACACCAATGATGTCCGATCCTTTTGGCACTAACACCTGGTTTTATGTGTTCCGTCAGCAACCTGGTCATGAAGGCGTAACCCAGCAAACACTGACGCTGACTTTTAACAGCAGCGGCGTTTTGACGAACATTGATAATAAACCTGCGTTGACCGACAACAAGTAGGATTAACAGATCAAAAAAAGGTGCTCAATGAGCACCTTTTTTATTGTCTGCTATTTTTTAGCGGATTTCTCTGCTCGCTGTCTGCGCAGCTCTTTCGGATCAGCAATCAGTGGCCGGTATATTTCCACCCGATCGCCGTCATGCAGAACATCAGCAAGCTTTACCGGACGGCTGTATATCCCGACTTTATTTTTGCTGAGATCGATATCGGTACGTAATTCCAGCAGCCCGGAAGCGCGGATAGCCTCTTCCACCGTAGCACCCTGTTGCAGCGTTACACGCTGTAGATACTGTTTCTCGGGCAGCGCATACGCCACTTCAACGACAATTTTAGCCGACGCTGACACTGTAAACCTCTTTCGCGCGAACCGTGAAGGCCTGCACCATGTTTGAAGCCAGTTCTTTAAAGATACGACCAAACGCCAGCTCGATTAACTTATTGGTAAACTCAAAATCGAGATGAAATTCAATACGACATGCTTCATGACTCAGTGGCGTAAACTTCCATCCGCCAATGAGTTTCTTGAACGGGCCGTCGACCAGATGCATCAGGATGCTCTGGTTACTGGTCAATTGATTGCGCGTGGTGAACGTTTTGCTAATCCCTGCTTTCGAGACATCCACAGCCGCGGTCATCTGTCCCGGAGTTGACTCCAGCACACGGCTACCGGTGCAACCCGGTAAAAACTGGGGATAGGATTTAACATCATTCACTAGCTGATACATCTGTTCCGCACTGTAAGGTACTAAAGCGGTCCGGCTAATCTGAGGCATAACAATTTCCATCAATATCAATCACACAAATAATACCATTTATCCCCCGCTAAAAAAAACGCTATAGCCTAACTCGTGCTAAGATAGCGCCTTGCGCCCCGCTGGATGAAATGGGGTGTTTTTCGATTCCAGATTACCTATACTGAGCGGCATTATGACGAAGAAAAAAGCACACAAACCTGGCTCAGCCACAATCGCGCTTAACAAGCGCGCACGACACGAATACTTTATTGAAGAAGAGTTCGAAGCAGGACTCGCTCTGCAAGGTTGGGAAGTCAAATCTCTGCGCGCAGGTAAAGCTAACATCGGCGATAGCTATGTCATCCTTAAAGACGGCGAAGCGTTCCTGTTTGGCGCCAACTTCACGCCAATGGCTGTTGCCTCAACGCATGTGGTATGTGATCCCACCCGTACCCGTAAGCTGTTGTTAAACCAGCGTGAACTCGACTCCCTGTATGGTCGTATGAATCGTGACGGTTATACCGTCGTTGCGCTTTCACTGTACTGGAAAAATGCCTGGTGCAAAGTGAAAATTGGCGTCGCAAAAGGTAAGAAACAGCACGACAAGCGCTCCGATGTGAAAGAACGCGAATGGCAGTTAGATAAAGCGCGCATTATGAAAAATGCTGGTCGCTAAACGCTACTCCTCTGTGACCAGTCTCTCACCCTGAGACTGGTTCTTATTTTTTAGTTATTGAAACCCACCCAATACATTCATCAAATTTATGGTTTATTTGTGCTGAATCGTTCAGGTATGAAATAAACTCCCATGGCATTACCGTAGCGACCCATAGTCTAATAAAATAAAACTTCAAGACCATATTGCCTATATTTAGATTTATTTTATAACACTATTATTACTGTTGTTTATTATATCCACCTCATTTCAATTTAAATAAAAAACATTAAAATACAATAAGTTAACAAAAACAAATCATTAAATACGCACCGGAAAGTATCCTTTTCAATTAGCCAAATATATTTTTAATATGGATAAGTTGCAGAATACTTTCTTTCTGACTATATCATCTAATACGAAAGAACTATTCAGTCGGCAGGTCCCGAACGTATTTACTAAGTAAACGAACATCTGCATGACCTAATCAATGTAATTACATGTGTAAATTCATCTTTATGATGAACGGGGCCCCTGTCTGCTCATTTTCCCAGCGCGCTGTTGCGGATTAATACTCCCGACATGCCATCAGGAGTGAACATATGCGTCTACTCGCCGTTGTATCAAAATTAACTGGCGTTTCCACAAATGTTGAATCCTCTGAAGTTACGCTCAGTTCGCCTTCTATCGTGAAACTGTCGGTGTCGCGTGAGGAGGTAAGTCAACTAACACGCGTTAATCAGGATCTGGTTGTCACACTCCGCTCGGGTGAAACCATCACCATTAAAAACTTCTACGTCGGAAAAGGTGATGCGCAAAACCAGCTTGTTCTGGAAGACAGCAATGGCGCGCTGTGGTGGGTTCAGGATACTGATGGAGCGTTCCACTTCCAGCATTTAGACGATCTCACTCCGCTAATGACTGCCGAGGGAAGCCATGAAGGCGGCGCCGTCTGGCCGTGGGTTCTTGGCGGGATCGCGGTTGCTGGCGGAATTGGCCTTGCCGCAGGTGGCGGCGGTGGAGGTGGCGGCGGCGGCGGTGGCGGTGGCGGTGGCGGTGGGAGCGATAACAACGCCGGAAGCGGTAATGGCAACGGTAACGGTAACGGCGATGGTGGTGGAAACGGTAATGGCGATGGCGATGGTGGCGATCCGCCAACGACAACACCTAACGCACCAGATGTGCCGGTTATTACCAGTGTAATCGATGACCAGGAGCTAATTACTGGTCCTGTTAATCAGCAGGAATCCACCAACGATAATACGCCCACTCTCCAGGGTACCGGCCCCGCAAATGCTACATTGCATATTTTTGATAACGGCGTAGAAATCGGCCAGGTCGCTATCGATGCCAACGGCAACTGGTCGTTTACGCCATCCTCTCCACTCGCAGACGGCACCCACAAGTTTACCGTCAGTGCATCAGACGGTACAGGCAGCAGCGGCATGTCAGACAGTTGGGAGATTATTGTCGATACGCTTGCCCCCGACGCCCCTGTGGTCACAGAAGTAACTGACGATTCCGGTTCCATTAAAGGCTTGATCGGTATTAACGGCGTAACCGACGATGCCACGCCAACGCTCACAGGCACTGGCGAAGCCGGTTCTTACATCAGCATTTCTGATAACGGCATTCTGATTGGCATGGTTCCGGTGGATGACAATGGCAACTGGACGTTTACACCGGACACAGCGCTTAGCGACGGTGTTCACAATCTGACGCTGACGCAAACTGACGATGCGGGTAACGTGAGCGCGGAAACGAGCGTACCTACATTCACTGTCGATACTACCCCGCCTGAAGGCGCGGTCATTTCCTCCGTTAATCCGGAAGGCACTGAGGTAACCGGTAGTGCTGAGGCTGGAAGCCTGGTGATGATCATCGGTAGCAATAATCAGGTTCTGGGTTCAATAACGGTCGGCCAAACCGGCAATTTCGTCATCGCGATTTCACCTTCACAGACGCACGGTGAAGCGCTAATCGCGAAGATTCAGGACCAGGCCGGTAACATCGGGCCAGATACCCCATTCAATGCGACGAACTCGGGCGTACCGGTTATCGTCAGCGTGATGGATGACTTCTCCCCATCAACCGGGCCATTGAGCAACAATCAGGCCACCAACGATAATACCCCCACGCTCTCTGGCACTGCCGATGCCAACAGCACAGTGACTATTTACGACAACGGCACAATTATCGTCAGCGTACTGGCTGACGGTAACGGTAACTGGACATGGACTTCCAGCTCCCCGTTATCAGATGAGTTACACGCCTTCACCGCCACCGCGACAAACCAGTCAGGTACAGGAGGCATGTCACCAGCGTTCAATATCAACATCGACACCCAGCCACCGTCGCCACCTGATGATCTCAACGTATCTGCGGATGGGACTGTCGTCACCGGAACGACCGAGCCAGGCAATACCGTAGTTATCACCAGCAGTAGCGGAACTCAGATCGGCAGCGGAGTCGCCGGGCCGGATGGCTCATTTACCATCACCATTAACCCACCACAGACCAATGGCGAAACCATTGAAGCCATCGCAACCGATCCGGCAGGAAACCCAAGCCTGCCAGAAGCTGCGCTTGCACCAGACATTACCGCGCCACAGCCCCCGACAAACCTGCTAGTTAATGGCACTGGGGACCAGGTCACCGGCAAGGCCGAACCCAACAGTACGATCAATATTCTGGATCCGGATGGCAATATCATTGGAACAGCAACTGCCGATACAAATGGGGATTTCACCGCAACGTTGGTTCCGCCACAAACCAACGGCGAGCCCCTTACGGCAAATGCGACCGACACCGCAGGCAACAAGGGCGACGACGCCTCTGTCAACGCACCGGACACCACCGCACCTGATGCGCCAACAGGCGTCACAGTTGCAGGAAATGGTGGAGCGGTTAGCGGTCACGCCGAAGCCGGAAGTACCATCACCGTCAAAGACAGCAACGGGGCTCCTATTGGCGTGGGTCAGGCTGACAGCGGCGGCAATTTCACCGTCCAGATCACCCCGTCGAAAATCAACAATGAAACAGTAAACGTCACCGCAACGGACAGCACTGGTAACGAAAGCCTGCCAACTTCGGCTGTTGCCCCGGATCTCACCGCGCCAAACCAACCCGTTATCATTGCCGTTACTGATGACGTCGCCGATATCACAGGCCCCATCAATAACAATGGGTTAACCAACGACGATAAACCGAAAATTGAGGGCAAAGCTGAGGCCGGCTCTCAGGTCAAAATTTACGATAACGGAACTCTGCTTACGACCATTACCGCTGATATCAACGGTAACTGGAACTATACGCCCACCTCAGCATTGGGCCAGGGGGCACATGTATTTACAGTGACGGCAACCGATGCCGCTAATAACACCAGCGCCGCCGCCAGTTGGAAAATCATTGTCGACAGCATCGCCCCCAGCGTACCGGTTATTACGCTTATCTACGATGACGTTGGCAGCATCACCGGCAACGTCGCGAACAACGGATTCACCAACGACAAAACGCCAACAATCTCAGGAACCGGTGAACCCGGTTCGCTGGTGACGCTGTATGATAATGGTCTGCAAATGGCAGTCTTTTTTATCGACAGAACAGGCACCTGGAGCCATAACGTTACAACCGATGAGGCCCTCGCCGAAGGCACTCACCGTTTTACGGTGACCGCAACGGATGCCGCCGGGAACGTCGTCACTTCCCCCAATCCTGTCATCGTGACCGTTGATACCCAGGCACCCGCTGCGCCCGTTATTGTGAGCGCCACGGACGACGTCGGGAATGCACCAACCGATCTGCCCACCGGTAGCCGTTCAAACGATACCCTGCCGCTGCTGAAGGGAACCGGGACCGTCGACTCCACCATCACTATCTATGATGGCGCCACACCAATAGGCACCACCACGGTCCTGGCCGGGGGCACCTGGAGTTTCCAGGTCACTCAACCGCTGAGTGAAGGTCCACATGCGCTGTCGGCTATGGCAACCGACGCGGCAGGTAACGCCAGCAGCGCCGGGAACTTCACGCTGACCATCGATACCACCCCACCCGCCGCCCCTGTCATCTCATCGGCGGAAGGCCTGGTTGGCAGCAGCACACAAACGCTGATTAACGGTGGCAGCACGAAAAGCGCCGAACCCACACTGTCGGGAACCGGTGAACCGGGTGCGACTATTACTATTTATGATAACAGCGCCCCGATTGGCAGCACCCTCGTACAGCCAAATGGGACCTGGACATTTATCCCAGACACTCCGCTTCCGGATGGCCCGCACAAATTCACCGCCACGGCGACTGACGTAGCAGGCAACGTGGGGATCCCATCCGCTGGCTTTACGCTGACGGTGGATAATCTACCACCAGTGAAACCCGAACCACCAACCATCACTGACGACGCCAATCCGATCACGGGGATCGTCACTAACGGTATCACCAACGATACCACGCCAACCTTTAGCGGCACGGGAAGCGCCGGCGATCTGATTACCATTTATCTTAGCGGTACTCCGCCATTGCAAGGTACGGCAACGGTTGGCGCAGACGGCACCTGGAGCTTTACGCCACCCGCCCCTGTAGCCCCAGGCAGTTACCAGATAACCGTCACCGCAACCGATCCGGCTGGCAACGTTAGCCAGCCATCAGTGGCGACTAACCTGGAAATCGACACTACGCCATCTGCTCCTCCGGTTATTATCGCCGCCAATGATAACGTCGGCGGTTTCCAGGGCGACCTCGCCCCCAACGCGGTAACCGACGACACAACCCCGACTATTCGCGGAACCAGCACAGACGGCGATACCATCACCCTGTACAACGGCAGTACGGTGATCGGCACCACAACGGTCGTTGGCGGCGTCTGGAGTATTACTCCCGGAACGGCGCTGGCAAACGGCAGCTACACGCTGACCGCCACCGCCACCGATCCGGCAGGTAATACCAGCGGTAGCTCAAACAGCGTCTCGTTTACGGTTAACACCACAACGCTGACCCAGCCGCAGGTAACGGATATTCAGGATAACGTCGGGATCATTACCGGCTCACTGACCAACAACAGCGTGACGGACGATACCACCCCGACGATAAGCGGGACCGGCACGCCAGGCAGTACCGTGCTCATTTATGAGGGTGGCAATCCTGTTGCAATTGCCACGGCCACCGTTGCCGCGAACGGCACCTGGAGTGTGGATGTTCCTCTGACACCAAATGCCACCCATACGCTAACGTTCGGTGCCAAAGATGCCGCGGGTAACGTGCTGGCGGCAGGCAATCCGGTGATATTGAAGATTGATACGCTGCCTCCCGGCGACCCAATTGTTACTAGCGTTAACCCTGATGGCACACAGGTTAGTGGTACGGCCGAAGAAGGCAGCACCGTCATTATTCGCAGCGGAACAACGGTTCTCGGTCAGGGGATCGCAGACAGTTCAGGAAATTACGTCATCACGATTTCACCAGCGCAAACGGCTGGTCAGGCACTGAATGCCATCGCCCAGGATCCCGCGGGTAACCAGAGCAATCCCACCCCGTTTACCGCTGCCACCTCCAGCGTTCCACATCCGCCAACTCTTGAGATCGTGGATGACGTAGCCCCCGGCATGGGCGAAATCGGCAGCGGTAAAACCACTAACGATACCTTACCGTTGTTGCAAGGAACCGCCACGGCTGGGGCTACAGTGACTATCTATCAAAATGGCGCGTCTATCGCCACGGTCACCGCCGATGCGGTTTCCGGTGCCTGGAGTTATCAGTTGCTCACCCCGCTAACTAACGGCACAACCTATAACTTCGCAGTGTCACAAACCGTCAACTCAATACCCAGCGGGCAGTCACCCAATTATGCCATTACCATCGACACCACCGCGCCGCTGGCACCGCTCATCACCAGCATTATCGATGACGTTTCGCCCGGCAGTGGGCCGCTGGATAAAGGACAAATTACCAATGACTCACGCCCGACCTTAAACGGAACCGGCGAAGCGGGAGCAACCATCACCCTCTACGATAACGGTATCGCTTATGCCACAACCACGGTAAACAGCAACGGATTCTGGAGCTTTACCCCGACAGACGCGCTGGGAGAAGGCAATCACCTCTTTACCGCTCGCGCAACCGATGCTGCTGGCAACCAAGGCGATGCCTCCGCTGATTTTCTGATCATTGTTGATACTTTAATTCCGAATGCCCCCTCCATTGTCACAGTCACAGACAACGTTGGCACCATTCAAAACCTGACATCCGGACAGTCAACCAACGATAACACCCCGACGCTTGCTGGCGTCACTGAAGCGGACTCTGTGGTCACTATTCGCGATAATGGCGCGGTGATCGGCACGACGATCAGCGACGGAAGTGGCAACTGGAGCTTTACGCCAGCTCCTGCGCTCAGTGAAGGCAGCCACTCGCTGACTGCAACCGTCACGGATGGCGCAGGTAACATCAGCCCTGCGACACCACCGTTCACACTGGTCGTCGATACGCTACCGCCCGCTGCCCCGGTCATCACCTCAGTCATTGACGATCAGCCAGGCAATACATCGCTGGCAAACGGGCAACTGACCAACGACGCGCAGCCTACGCTGAACGGCACAGGGGAAGTGGGTGCCATCATCACCATTAAAGATAAAGGTGTCGACATCGGTACTGCGCAAGTAGATGGCTCAGGCAACTGGACCTTTACACCGGGAAGCGCACTGGGCCAGGGTCAGCATGTCTTTACTGCAGTGGCTACTGACCAGGCCGGTAACACCGGGGGAGCCTCTTCATCCTTTACCCTCGAACTGGATTCTATTGCTCCCGTAGCGCCGGTCATCAGTACGGTGCAAGACAACACGGCTCCCACCACCGGGCCGATCGGTAACGGTCAGACGACGAACGAAACCCGCCCGGCACTGAGCGGCAGCGGTGAAGTTGGCGCAACCATCACCGTTCTGAGTGACGGCTTGCCGATTGGCACCACCACCGTCGGCGCTGGCGGTACCTGGAGTTTTACCCCAACGGATGCGCTGGGTAACGGTCCGCATACGCTGACCGTCACCGCCACCGACAGCGCGGGCAATACCAGCCCTGCCTCCAACGGCTTTACGCTCACGGTTGATACCGTATCGCCGAACGCACCGCTCATCACTCAGGTCACCGATGATGTCGGCCCGCTGACCGGAAATCTGAACAACGGCCAGGCGACAAACGATGCGCGCCCTACCCTCAGCGGCACGGCAGAGGCCAATTCAACGGTTAAAATTTACGACAACGGCACGCTGATCGATACCGTTTCGGCAGACGGGGGCGGTGCATGGATTTTCACGCCGGGAACAGCGCTGAGCAACGGCAATCACACGCTGACGGTGACAGCAACCGACGCAGCCGGAAACGTTAGCTCAACGTCCGCTGGATTTAACATCGTTGTTGATACTGTTGCCCCGCTTGCGCCAACGATTATCCAGGCTTTTGATGACGTGGCGCCGGGAACCGGAACGCTGTCGAACGGCGCTTACACCAATGATACTCGCCCCGTACTGAACGGCTCGGCGGAAGCCGGTGCCCGGGTAGCCATCTACGATAATGGCACGCTGCTGGCGACGGTGACAGCGGCAATAGATGGCACCTGGGAATATCTGCCTGCCACACTGGGCAACGGCCAGCATGTCTTTACCGCCATTGCCACGGATGCCGCCGGGAACGTCAGCCCCACCTCAAGCGAATTTATTATCAACGTTGACACGATCGCGCCGTCAGCGCCGCTCCTGACCTCGGTGGTGGATGACGTCGCAGGCGGTGTGTTCAACGCGGGGCTTAGCAACGGGCAACTGACTAACGATGCCCGACCAACGCTCAACGGTACCGCCGAAGCGGGCAGCACCGTCAGCATCTATGACGGCAGCACCCTGCTGGGCACGGCGCTGGTACAAAGTAATAACAGCTGGACGTTTACCCCAACCACGCCGCTGGCGAATGGATCGCACACCTTCACCGTCACCGCCACCGATGCGGCGGGCAACACCAGCGGCGCAACGGCAGGCTTTAGCGTAGTGGTCGACACCACGGCACCAACGCAGCCTTCAATTAGCAGTATTGTTGATGATGTCGGACCAAACACCGGGGTGATTGGCAATAATCAGCCAACCAACGACGCACGCCCAACGTTAAACGGCACCACGGAAGCCAACGCTCGGGTCGATATTTATGATAACGGCACCTTTGTAACCAGCGTAACGGCGGACGGCAGCGGCAGCTGGAATTACACGCCACCTACGGCGTTGGGTCAGGGGACGCATTCCTTCACCATCACAGCAACAGACACCGCAGGTAATACCAGCGGGCTATCGTCTGCCTCCGCAATTGTGGTCGATACCGTCGCACCGGGTATTCCAACCGGTCTGGCGGTCAACGCCAACGGCACCACGCTGACCGGCGCTGCCGAAGCGAACAGTACGGTGATCATCACCTCCAGCAGCGGAACCGTACTTGGTACCGCAACAGCCAACGCCTCCGGTAATTTCACCTTCACGCTGAGCCCACCGCAAATCAGTGGGCAAACGCTGCTGGTCAGCGCACAGGATGCCGCAGGCAACATCGGCACAGCGGGTAACGTGCTGGCACCGTTTACTGGCGTACCGCCTGCGCCGGTTATTGCCAGCGTATTTGACGACGTGGGCACAATTACAGGTCTGGTCGCGGCAGGTAAAACCACCAATGATACCCGTCCAGCCCTTAGCGGAACGGCGCAGGCTAACGCCATCATCAATCTGTACAACAACGGCGTACCCATGGGTAGTACGACCGCAGATAGTAACGGGCTCTGGAACTTTACCCCATCCGGCGCGCTCAGCGAAGGTAACCACGCGTTTACCGCCACGGCAACAAACGCCAACGGGGTAAGCGGGGTGTCCGGTTCGTTCAGCGTGATTGTGGATACCACGCCACCGACCGCACCAACGATAATGATCAGCGCCGATGGCGGTACCATCAGCGGCGTCGCCGAAGCGGGAAGCACGGTTACCATCTCTCTGCCCGGCGGCACCAGCGTGACGGCAATCGCCAACAGCAGCGGTGTATACAGCGTCAACCTGCCGGTTCGCCAGATTGAGGGGCAGTCGCTGTCCGCCACGGCGACCGATGCGGCGGGAAATACCTCATTGCCAACAAGCGCTATCGCGCCGGTATTGCCGCTGCTGGCTGAAGACAATGTCACCAGTCTGCCTCTACAAACCGATGTCACCGTCAGCACCGAGCATCAAAGCGATTATGGTTTCCTGTTGGTCAATGCGCTGGGAAATGTCGCCAACGTGCTGGGGAACGATACAGCAAGCGTCAATTTCAGCATCGCTTCTGGCGGCAGCGGATCCATTACAATCAATGCCGCAGCAACCGGCGTGGTGCTGTCGCTGTTAAACACGCTTGAAGTCGTCATCCAGCGCTTTGACACCGGGCTGAATGCCTGGGTAACGGTGGTGGATACCGGGAAACCAGACTTTGCCAGCCTGCTCACCCTGGGCGCCTCGGGCGTAACGCTCAATTACAGCGGACTGACTGGCGGGGATTACCGCGTGGTCAGCTACAACACCAACCTACTGGCGACTGGGGCATACACCAGCCTTGATGTCTCGGTGGTAAAAGCCAGCGCAGGGACCATCACCGGTGGTACTACCGAGTCTGGCAATATCATCACCGATACCGATCCCGCCAATGGGCAGGATAACGCCCCTTCCGGCACGCTGGTCACCGCCATCACCGACGGTAACGGCAACGTGGTGAACATCCCGGCGGGCGGCATTGATGTGCAGGGAAAATACGGCACCCTGCACATCAATCAGAATGGTAGCTACACCTATACTCTGACCAATACGTCAATCTCAGTGTATGGACGTTCCGAAAGCTTTACCTACACGCTAACGCATGGCAGCGATCACTCCTCTGCAAAACTGGTGGTCACGCTGGGTCAGGCCCCAACCACCAGCACGGTAACGGCGGCAGACGATGTGGCTGCGCTGACTTACGGGACGCAGGTCATCGCAGTCGACAACCATCCATCACAACAAACCGGCTTCACGCTCGCCAGCGTTGGTTTGGGACAATTGTTGGATGTCAGCCTGGTCAACGGTTTGACCAACCCGATTAAATTCAACGTTGATGACGGCGCGACACGAACGATCACGGTTCAGGCCAACGTACTTGGCGTAACGCTGGGCGGCTTTGATCTCTATGTCTACCGCTTCAACGAGTCTATTCAGCAGTATGAGCAGTACCGGGTACAGCCGAACTGGGTCACCGCCCTGCTGGGCGGCAGCTCACCGGCGTATACCATTACACTGCCGGGCGGTGACTATCTGTTCCTGCTTAACGCTTCCGGCGGCCTGACGCTGTTGACCAGCTATACCCTGAATATTCAGGCCGATCACACCTACGCCGTCGACAGTCTGAGTGCAGCAACCAATGGGAATCTGCTGGCCAACGACTCGGCTCCGGCTAATACCGTTATCACCGAAGTTAACGGTGTCACCGTTAACACAACGGGCACTACCACCATTAACGGACAGTACGGCACGCTGACTATTGATGCGAAAGGGAACTACACCTACACGCTGAGAAGCGGACTGGGCGCAGACGGTATCAATACGCCGGATAGCTTCGTGTATAAGGTCAAAGCACCAAACGGCGATATCGGTAGCGCGTCGCTGAACATTACGGCAACCCCACAGGCGCTGGATGCCGTAAACGACATCAGCAGCCAGATGGCGGTCACCACCCAGGCCGATACATCCAGGTCGTTTATCGACAACAGCGTTGGCAACGCCAGCTGGAGCGCCCAACTCCTTTCACCCACCTCACAAAATGGTACTGGCGTCATTGAAGTCGCGACGGGAACGGCGGTGCAAAACGCCATACTGCATTTTAACGTCGCTTCAGGTCTGACGCTGGGCGGACTGACCGTCACCTGGGCGATGTATGACAGCAACAACGTCAAGATTGCCGGTAACTCATTCAATGGCGGATTGCTGATTGGCGGCAATATTGATATTGCCCTCAGCGGGGTAGTACTGCACCCCGGCAACTATCGCCTCGACTATACCGGCAGCGTCGGGGCTCTGGGGCTGGGGAATATCACCATCACCCCCAGCGTGAAAGGCACGATAATCGACCTGCAAAACTTCGAGACTTCCACAGCGAATAGCGTCACCGGCAATATTTATGACGGAGACCATATTGCCAGCGTGCATACCTTGCTAACGGTGAATGGCACGGGCGGCAGCGCCGCCACGCTGGATCCGCTGAGCAGCACGACCAGCGCCATCATTAACGGGTTGTACGGCAAACTGACCATTGGCATTGATGGTCATTACACCTATGCCCTCAACAGCGATGTCTCGCTCTCCACCATCGTCACCAAAGAGACATTTACCTACACCCTTAACGACCTGAATGGCCATACCGATACCGCTACGCTGACCATCAATATGAATCCGCAAGTGGTGAGTACCGTCGATGCCGATCGCCTGACTGGCAGCGCCTACGGCGATACGCTGATTTATCACCTGCTCAATGCCAACGACGCTACCGGCGGTAACGGAACAGCGGACACCTGGACCAACTTCTCGCTGGCCCAGGGTGACAAAATCGATATCGGTGACCTGCTGGTGGGCTGGAACGGGCAGAACGCGACGCTCGGCAACTACCTCACCGTTACAACCAGCGGTAACAACACGGTTATTGCCATCGACCGTGACGGTACGGGCAACACTTATCACTCAACCAATCTCATCACGCTGGAGAACGTACACACCACGCTCGACGAGCTGGTGCAACAAAATCACATTGTGCCCTGAAGTGAACATATAGCGTTAAAGCGCCATAACTACAGCCCCGGATGCGATGACATCCGGGGCAATAACAGTCGTCGCTGCCGTATTTTGTAAGGGATAATCTATGAGAAATGTCGCGCCTGTTGCCTTACTGCTGGCATTAACGCTCTGTACCCTGCGGGTGAATGCCGAAGATGAACCGCAAATTATTACGCCGGAAGGACTGGCCACTAGCCAGATGCTTCCCTCGCTGGACGGCGCGGTTGCCGATCTGCCGCTGAGCGCTGCCGCTCCCGGTAGCCTGACGCTCAACGACGCGGTGAGTCGTGCCGTGAGCTGGCATCCTTCTATTCGTGAATCCATCGGCAAACTGCTCTCGCAAAACGAGCAAATCGACGTGGCGAAGTCAAAATATTACCCGCAGGTTTCTGCCGGAATGAACAACGGTTACAGCAATACCTACACCGACCACGGCTTTAGCCCGGCGCTGGTGATTTCGGTATCGCAAATGCTGTACGACTTCGGCAAAGTGGCAAGCCAGGTCCGCGCCGAGACCGCCGGAGCCGCACAACAGCAGGCGAATGTGTTACTCAGTATTGATACCATCGCCCACGCCACCGCCAACGCGATAGTCCAGGTGCAGACGTGGCAGCAAATGGTGGACGCCGCCGAAGAGCAGCTCACCGCCTTAAACGGCATTGGTCGACTGACCCGTCAACGCAATGATGAAGGGGCAACCTCGCTGTCAGACGTGGTGCAAACCGATGCGCGTATCGAGTCTGCACGTTCTCAGTTGGCGCAGTATCAGGCCAATCTCGACAGCAGCAAGGCAACGCTGATGAGCTTCCTCGGCTGGAACTCGCTTAACGGCATCAGCAATGAATTCCCGGTCAAACTGGACAGCAGTTGTGATGTGGTCAAACCGGACGATAAACTGGTTCCCGCGGTCCTGGCGGCCTGGGCACAAGCGAATGTAGCGCAGGCAAATCTCGACTACGCCAACGCGCAGATGACGCCCACCATCTCTCTGGAACCGTCGGTTCAGCACTATCTCAACGACAAATACCCCAGCCATGAGGTACTCGACAAAACCCAGTATTCTGCATGGGTAAAAGTTGAGATGCCGCTGTATCAGGGAGGCGGACTCACCGCCAGACGCAACGCCGCCAGCCATGCGGTAGAATCTGCACAATACTCCATCCAGCGCACCCGACTCGAAGTACGGCAGAAATTACTGGAGTCCCGCAGCCAGGCGATGAGCCTCGCCACCGCCCTGCAAATTCTACGTCGCCAACAACGGCTGAGCGAACAAACGCGCGAGCTTTATCAACAGCAATATCTGGACCTTGGCTCGCGCCCGCTGCTCGACGTGCTTAACGCCGAGCAAGAGGTGTATCAGGCCCGTTTTGCTGAACTCCAGACTCAAAACCAGCTGCGCCAGCTCCAGTTGAACTGTCTCTATAACACCGGCTCGCTTCGCCAGGCGTTCGCCTTAAATAATCGCAGCATTCAATCGGTGGAGATCAAGCTATGAGCAACCTCGATTCACATGCGGATGATGTAATTGGCGAACACGCCCTGAGCCAGTGGGCGCAGGCGATGACGCATATTGCCAATCACTATCGCGTGGCCTGTTCTCCTGGCGCAATCCAGGCCAACGCCCCATGGTTTGCGGGAAAAAGCCGGGCCACGGCCCTGTCGCAACTGGCGCGTCAGGCGGGACTGTCATTTCATGCGCTGAATACCGCCGCGCAGGCGTTCGGTCAATGGCGCCTGCCAGTGGTGGCGGAACTGCGCGACGGCCAACTGATGGTAATAGAACATTTCAACGGCGAAGATACGTTAGATGTTTTCATCATCGCCGAAGAAGGCCAGCGTAACAGGTTAACGATTGCAGAACTTCTGCCGGAGATCGTGAGCATTACCTCGCTGCGCCCACTGTCGGCGCTGAAGGACAGTCGGGTAGACCGCTATATTTCTCGCTTCAAGCCCGACTGGATGCGCGAACTGGTGTTAAAGGACGTCCGCCCTTACCTGCCGGTCATGATTGCCGCCTTTCTGATTAACGTCCTGTCGCTCGCCGGGATTATCTTTTCCATGCAGGTCTATGACCGGGTGATCCCCGCCCAGTCTTATCCAACGCTGTATGTTCTCTCTACCGGTGTTCTGGTGGCGGTGCTGTTTGGCTTTTTGCTGCGCGAAGCGCGTACCCACATAATGGACCTGCTCGGCAAACGCGCCGATATGCGCATTTCCGATCGCGTGTTTAGCCACGCATTGCGGCTGCGCAACAGCGCCGTCCCCCGTTCGACGGGGAGCTTTATTTCTCAATTGCGCGAGCTGGAACAAGTTCGCGAGATGATCACCTCCTCAACCATGTCGACCATTGTCGATCTGCCGTTTTTCTTTCTGTTTATCGTGGTGCTGGCATTTATCGCCCCGCCGCTGGCGTGGATTGCACCCGTCGCGGCCCTGCTGATGATCCTGCCGGGCTTGCTGTTACAGAAGAAGCTGGCGGTGCTCGCCAACCAGGCTGCCCATGAATCCACCCTGCGCAACGCGGTGCTGGTCGAAAGTGTTCAGGGGCTGGAAGACATCAAGCTGATGCAGGCGGAAAACCGCTTTTTACAGCAGTGGAACAGCTATATCCGTATTACCGGAGAGTCAGTGCTACGCACGCGTAAGCTGACTCAAGGGCTGATTGGCTGGGGCATGTCGGTACAAAGCCTGGTCTACGCCGCCATCATTATGTTTGGCGCGCCGATGGTCATTGAAGGCACGATGACCACCGGCGCCGTGGTGGCGGCTTCAATGCTCGGTTCCAGAATGATTGCCCCGATGGCTAATCTGTGCGGCGTGCTGGCCCGCTGGCAACAGGTTAAGGCGGCGAAGATGGGATTAGACAGCATCATGCAGCTTCCCACCGAAACGCAGTACGACGAAGACCGGGTGCATCAGGAGATTTTTCACGGCCATTATCTTTTTGAAAACGCACACTTTCGCTACCACAGCGACGATCAGCGCGTTCCACTGCGGATCACGCGTCTGGAGGTCATGCCCGGCGAACGGGTGGCGATCCTCGGGCGTAACGGTGCCGGAAAATCAACGCTGCTACAGGCCATGGCGGGTGGTGTGGAGATTATCCAGGGCGATGTCCGGCTCGATAACCTGAGTCTGGCGCAAATTGATATGGCCGATTTACGCCGCAACATCGGTTTTCTCAGCCAGAATGCGCGACTGTTTTTCGGCACCCTACGCGAGAACCTGACCCTCGGCGCACCGCACGCCAGCGACGCGCAGATCTTCGAAGCGCTGGAGGTCAGCGGCGCGGCTGCTTTCGTTAAACAGCTCGCCAAAGGGCTGGCGCATCCCATTATGGAAGGCGGCAACGGTTTGTCCGGTGGACAACGGCAGTCGATCCTGCTGGCTAGAATGCTGCTGCGATCGCCCAATATCGTGCTGCTCGATGAACCCAGCGCCTCGCTGGATGAACATACCGAGCGGGAATTTATTCAGCGCCTCAACCAGTGGTTGGGTAACCGCACATTGATTGTCGCCACCCATCGCGTACCGGTTCTGGAACTGGTCGAGCGCGTGGTGGTGTTGAAAGAAGGTCAACTGGTCATGGATGCCCCGAAAGCGCAGGCGTTGAATGCGAGCCGGGCACCTGCCCCAACTCACGGTCGGGAGTGGAAAAATGAAAACCAATCCGCATGATGCCGCCATGGACGACCTCGATATTCGCCGCGAGCACCGTTTTTCCGGGGCCAGCCGCATTATTCTGCTCAGCACGCTGTTGTTTGCCGTCCTGGGTATCTGGGCATATTTCGGCAAGCTGGATGAAGTCTCAACCGGCAGCGGGAAAGTGATCCCCAGCTCGCGTGAACAAGTCTTGCAATCACTGGATGGCGGTATTCTCGCCGAACTGACGGTCCGCGAGGGAGATAAAGTCCAGGCTAATCAAATTGTTGCTCGCCTCGACCCTACCCGTTCAGAGTCCAACGTTGGGGAGAGCGCCGCCCGTTATCGCGCCTCACTGGCCTCCAGCGCAAGGCTCAATGCCGAAGTTAACGATCTGCCGCTGGTCTTTCCCGATTCACTGCGCGCTTGGCCGGATCTCATCGCCTCCGAAACTCGCCTGTATAAAAGCCGCCGCGCACAGCTTGCGGATTCAATGGCGGAACTGCAGGATGCGCTGGTCTCGGTAAATAAAGAATTGGCCATTACTCAGCGACTGGAGAAAAGCGGTGCCGCCAGCCACGTAGAAGTGCTGCGCCTGCAACGCCAAAAAAGCGATCTGGGATTAAAAATCACCGACCTGCGCTCGCAATATTTCGTGCAGGCGCGGGAAGCGCTGTCAAAAGCCAACGCCGAAGTGGATATGCTGGCGGCTATTTTAAAAGGACGCGAGGATTCCGTCACCCGCCTGACCGTATGCGCGCCGATGCGCGGTATTGTGAAAAATATCCAGGTCACCACCATTGGCGGCGTTATTCCGCCTAATGGCGAGATGATGGAGATTGTACCGCTGGACGATCATCTGCTGATAGAAACCCGCCTGTCGCCGCGTGATATCGCGTTCATCCATCCCGGCCAGCGGGCGCTGGTGAAGATAACCGCCTATGACTACGCCATTTACGGCGGTCTGGAAGGCGTAGTCGAAACCATCTCACCGGACACCATTCAGGATAAAGTGAAACCGGAAATCTTCTATTACCGCGTGTTTATCCGCACCCATCAGGACTTCTTACAGAACAAACTGGGACGCCATTTCTCCATCGTACCGGGCATGATTGCCACAGTGGATATAAAAACAGGTGAAAAAACCATCGTCGACTATTTAATCAAACCGTTTAATCGCGCAAAAGAAGCGCTGCGCGAGCGCTAAATCCTTGAGGATTAGGGGTTGCGGGGGCTGGTCACGCGTGTCACAAGTCTGTTATACTTGTCCTAACACATTGGGGCTGATTCTGGATTCGACGGGATTTGCGAAACCCAAGGTGCATGCCGAGGGGCGGTTGGCCTCGTAAAAAGCCGCAAAAAAATAGTCGCAAACGACGAAAACTACGCTTTAGCAGCTTAATAACCTGCTCTGAGCCCTCTCTCCCTAGCTTCCGCTCTTAAGACGGGGATCAAAGAGAGGTCAAACCCAAAAGAGATCGCGTGGATGCCCTGCCTGGGGTTGAAGCGTTAAATCTAATCAGGCTAGTCTGGTAGTGGCGTGTCTGTCCGCAGGTGCCAGGCGAATGTAAAGACTGACTAAGCATGTAGTACCGAGGATGTAGGAATTTCGGACGCGGGTTCAACTCCCGCCAGCTCCACCAATTTTTGATATATTGAAGTTCAGTTAAGTCTATCAAGCCCGCATGGAACCAGCCTTGCGGGCTTTTTTACGTCTATAGTAGTCTACCAAGAATTGCTAGAATCTACTCGTTATGGCACCCTTTTTGGGACCCAACCCAAAGGGTCCAAAACATGAGGGTCCCAAACATGGCAAAAATCGCTAAGAAGCTAACTGACACTGAAATCAAAAGCACCAAACCTGCCGAGAAAGAGGTTAACCTTTTTGACGGCGATGGTTTGCTCCTGCGAATTGCCCCCTTGGCGAAGGGAGGAAAGAAAAATTGGTATTTCAGATATGCAGTGCCTGTGACCAAAAAGCGAACTAAGGTGAGCTTAGGAACCTATCCTCACCTTACACTTGCGAAGGCACGAGCTTTACGTGATGAGTACTTGTCGTTGCTTGCAAATGGTATAGACCCACAAGTTCATAACACCCACAAAGCCAATGCCCTTAAGGATGCCACGGAACATACATTTCAAGCAGTAGCCAGGAAGTGGCTTGATGAGAAAGTCAAAACATCAGGCATCTCCCAGGATCATGCTAACGACATCTGGCGAAGCCTAGAGAGAAATATCTTTACAACGTTGGGTGATACCCCCATTAAGGAGATTCGCCCTAAAATGCTTAAACAGCATTTAGAACCCATAGAAAAACGAGGTGTCCTTGAAACACTTCGCCGCATCATATCCCGCCTGAATGAAATTTTCCGCTATGCAGCAACAGAAGAACTCATAGAATTCAATCCGGCTGACAACCTGGGGCAACGGTTCAGCAAGCCAAAAAAACAGAATATGCCAGCATTACCCCCTTCCGAACTCCCCCGCTTCCTGGTTGCTCTAAACAATGCTTCTGTCCGTTTAGAAACAAGGCTACTGATTGAGTGGCAACTTCTCACATGGGTTCGCCCTGGTGAAGCTGTTCGCACAAGATGGTCAGATATTGATATAGAAACCGGCATGTGGAACATCCCGGCGGAGTTTATGAAAATGAAGAAACCTCACAAAGTTCCACTGAGCAAAGAAGCTTTGCGAGTCTTGGATTCAATGAAAGCCATCAGCGGGCATAGAGAGTGGGTTTTTACCAGTATCAAAGCTCCACTCAATCACATGCATGAACAAACTGCTAATGCGGCTATAATCCGTATGGGCTTCGGAGGTGAGCTTGTAGCTCATGGTATGCGATCAATCGCCAGAACGGCTGCTGAGGAGTGTGGCAAGTTTAGAACTGATATCTTAGAAGCCGCCCTTGCCCACTCGAAAAAAGATGAAATAATTGCAGCCTACAATCGTGCAGAGTATCTCACAGAACGTGTGGTTCTCATGCAATGGTGGAGTGACTATATTTCGTCTCAAAAATACAAAGTTATTACCGCATAACTCTTCCAAGATGGGTTAACTATCTTGATTTATTTGAATAATTAATGATCACACCATTAACCTATGTGGACTAAGCATAGCCATTTACAAATGGGTACCTTGAGGCCAAATAACGAAAGCTGTCGGTCATATCAGCTAAATAATTCACATCTCTTCTCGATTATCATACACCTCGAAGATCTACCAAATTCGCTCTAATCAATGATAAAACAGTTGAAATCGGTTAAAATTTGATCAATTTTATCCTATACATTGTATTGAATCATCCATGAGGTTTCGTGCATGGTTAGCGAAAATGACAAAAATCATAGAGTTAGGGTCGCACAGTACTTGAGGATGTCTACCGACCATCAGCAATATTCTTTACATAATCAGTCCGAATATATCAAAGATTATGCTGAAAAGAACAATATGGAAATCGCTTATACCTACGATGATGCAGGTAAGAGCGGAGTCAGTATCGTAGGCAGGCATTCTTTGCAGCAGTTACTTAGCGATGTAGAACAAAAGAAAATAGATATACAGGCTGTATTATTTTATGATGTGAGCCGTTTTGGTCGTTTTCAAAATAGTGATGAAGCTGCATATTATTCCTTTCTATTTGAGAGAAACGGTGTAGATCTTATATACTGTTCTGAACCTATTCCCACTAAAGATTTCCCTTTAGAGTCTTCTGTTATACTGAATATAAAAAGATCTAGCGCTGCATATCACAGCAGGAATTTATCAGAAAAGGTATTTATAGGGCAAGTAAATTTAATAAAGCTTGGTTATCATCAAGGCGGTATGGCTGGTTATGGGCTGAGACGTCTTTTAGTAGACGAAAATGGCATAGCTAAAGAAATATTGAGTTTCCGCAAAAGAAAGAGTATTCAAACAGATAGGGTAATATTAATTCCGGGACCAAAAAATGAAATAAAAATTGTAAATAGAATCTATGATCTCTTTATAGATAATAACGTTCCAGAATTTATTATTGCTGAGAGATTAAATGAACAGAACATACCTGCAGAAAATGGAACATTATGGACTCGTGCAAAAATACATCAAATTCTGACAAATGAAAAATATATTGGAAACAACATATATAACAAAACCTCATCTAAACTAAAAAGTAGGCTTGTAAAAAACCCCAAACATGAATGGGTTAGATGCGACAAGGCATATAAACCTATTATTTCCAAGAAAAAATATAATAAAGCTCAAGAAATAATTCAGATCCGATCCATTCATTTGACTAATGAAGATCTATTAGAAAAACTAAAACAAAAATTAGAATCTAATGGAAAACTATCAGGCTTTATCATTGATGAAGATGATACAGGCCCTTCATCTTCTGTTTATAGAACCCGATTCGGTGGTCTTTTAAGAGCATATACTTTGATTGGTTATAAGCCAGAACATGATTACAGCTATCTCAAAATAAATGAAGCACTAAGATCATTTCACTCAGAGATAATTGAGGATTTTAAGGGTGAAATTTTAAAAAGCAACTGTCAAATAGACGAGTATAAATACTCCCCAATGCTCTACATCAATGATGAGTTTTTAATTTCCGTCCTTGTTACCAAATGCATACATATGAAATCAGGTAAACTTAGATGGAAAGTCCGGTTTGATAACTCACAGAAAGCAGACATAACAATTGTTATACGAATGAATTCACAAAATATTTCACCTCTTGATTTTTATATCATCCCAAAGATTGAAAACGAATATAGTAAAATGTGCATGACGGAAACAAACAACATTCGATTAGATCTCTATAGATTTGATAATCTCGATAAACTTCTACAAATTATTACTCGCATGAAAGTGAGGGAACTATATGCTGCCTGAAAAAAATGAATTCCCAATAATTCAAATTGAGATTGCAAAAATAAAATTTCTTAACCCACGAACAAGAAATAAGGTAGTGCATGAAGAAATAAAGGAAAGCATAAAAAAAAGAGGATTAAGCAAGCCCATAAGCGTAAGAGCTATTGATGAAGACGATTTCAAATATGCTTTAATTTGTGGTCAAGGGAGAATAGAGGCTCTCGTTGCATTAGGTGAAACTATTATTCCAGCAATTGTAAGAGATGTATCAGAAGAAGATGCTTACGTTATGAGCTTAGTTGAAAACATTGCAAGGAGAAGACCACGTTCTAATGAGTTATTACAGGTGATTAAAGACATGAAAATCAGAGGACTTTCAGACTCCGAAATAAGTGAGATTACTGGATATTCATCGAACTGGGTGAGCAGTATTAATATGCTACTTGATAAGGGAGAGCATAAACTTCTCTCGGCAGTCGAACGGGGTAATTTGCCTCTGTATCTCGCAGTGCAATTTGCAAGATGTGAAACTGAGGAAGCACAAGATATTCTTACCGAAGCATATGATAAAAAATTAATAAAAAGTCGTGACATTATAAAGATAAAACACATTCTAAATCAAAGAACAGTTGGGAATAAAGGTGCAAAAGCAGCCGGATTTTATTATCACAAACCATCAAAAAGGATGACTGCAGAGGAGTTGATTGAGCTTTATGAAAATAGTATCGCTGAACATAAATCTGTTTATAACAACTCAAAATTCATAAAAACCAATCTACTAATAGTAAATGAGATTTTTAACATCATAATGATGAATAAAAGCTTTCAACATATACTTGAACAAGAGAATCTTTCAGAACTACCATCTCAGATATTAAACCCAGTAAACAAAGAGGTATCAAAATGATTCAGATACGTTTTGGCGATAATTTTATTTACCTGGAAACTAATAAGTTAATTCCATCTAAGGAATTATTAGAAAACGTAAAGCGAAGCCATAAATATCATCAAATAGTTACCTCTATCGAAAGCTTAGGTATTATTGAACCAATAATAGTGTTCTATGACAAAGATAAAGATGTCACTAAGATACTTGATGGCCATTTAAGGGTTGAGGCTTTAAAAGACTTAGGTATAGAAAAAGCTCCATGTATACTTTCGAGCATAGATGATGCTTTCACTCCTAACAAACAAGTGAATCATATAAATGTAGTTGAAGAACATAGAATGATAATTAAGTCTCTTGCAAAAGTATCAATTGAAAAACTTAGTGCTGCTTTGGGCATATCTGTTGATGCCATAAAAGATAAAGCTAATGTGATGAACGGCATAGATCCAAGTGTAATTGCGAAACTTTCTGATAAACCTATACCTAAGGCTACATTTGACGTTTTGAGGAAAATGAAGCCAATTCGCCAAATTGAAGCAGTCGGTACAATGATTAACTTTGATAATTATAGTAAAAAATTTGCAATGAGCATCTTGGATGCAACACCGGCATCGATGATAGTAAATAAAGGGAAAAACACTCCCTATAAAAAGGACATAAAAAAAACCATACTTCGTCTGGAACAAGAAATGGCAACAACTTCGGAAGAAACGAAAAAGCTTCAAACCGAGTATGGTTCAGATATGTTGAAATTCGTTATAATCCAGTCATATATTAATAAATTACTTGGCAACTCTAAAGTTCTTCATTGGTTCTTAGAAAACGAGGTTGATTATCTTAATGAGTTAAAAAGAATTTCTAGAATAAATTCTTTGGATGATAAGACTCTTACTGAAAACAGCAAGTCATAGTCATGGTTTTATATATCCTAAATAAACCAAGAAGTATACTTACACAACGACCTTCACGCCGAAGAAGCTGTCAGATACGCCAGCAACCAAAGCATTACGTTTAAGTGTCAGTCATTGATACGAAGGGATAACTGCGTATCAGCAGCCGGACATTGAGTCGAATAAAGGCAGGTAGAGAGGGACAGTTCTGTGTCACCGGGAGATTAGTCAGAAACATCAGCGGCAGAACAGATGAACCAGCAATTGGTAGTGCACAGAAAACTCTCCAGTATTTAATTATTCAACCTAACACTAATAAAAATCACATAGTTAATATCATAATTTTTCTTTGGTCTACGTATGCGAGAGATATTGTGGCTTTAACCGGGTATTAGGAGTCGTTTCAGATAAAAGATGTTCTTCGATTCGACTGGACTTGGTAATAGCAATAAGTAATCGTTAATATTGAAGGACGAAAGGCTACTTCAAAACAAAGTAACCTTTCCAATATCCCCATATATGGGACAAGTAGTACATTTACTACACATAGTGCAGGATACATATGACATAAAACTTTTTATTTATGGCATACATTAGAAATAACTTGTATTTTATGAATGTCAATAGGTTCTTGTTTAATACTTTTAAAATAATTGATTGTTTTTATTATAGCTTCGCTTGTACAAGCGAAGATCCTCTTGTTCTTGAATGAATAATGCCAATTATAAGAGAAGCAAGGGCTAACTCTACGAAGCCGCTGCGCTTGCTTCTCCGAGTTCCCCTTGCTTTTCAGCCCTTCGGTTAGAAAAGAACAGCCAGACCCAGTAAGCACATATCCATTGAACTGCGGCCAATCTTTTGCGACACATTGCTATAGAATGGTCGACTTTGGCACGGAGCGTTCAAGCTAACTGAGCTGAAGGTCCGTTGTGAGCGAAAAGCAGACGGTCAGCACCGCGCAGGCGGTGGTCTGCTTCAGACAAAGAGCGGTCATTCAATGATAGAAGATTCTATTTCATTTTTGTGCCAGAAGCTGCCGCTCAGTAACTCCCGCAATAAACGGCGCGAGGAATGAGCGTCTGGCGACCGAATTTGATTACCTTGTTATATGCCATTTTCAAGATCTGCGATTAGGTCAAAGCATAGCGATTTATAATCCTTTACGATCTTCGGCTGAATGGTTATTGAATGATATTTCAGCAACGCAAGGGCGAATGAGGAAAAATACAGCCAGAACCAGTCATCTTCCGGTAAATTGACATCTTGCACAGTCGCCGACCAACGCCCGTAAATGGGAGGATGAGTCTCTGAACCCGCGAGGCGGTTTCTTCCTGTTGCGAAAAGGATAAAGGCGGATGCTAGAGCGATCCCCATCATACGCTTCATCCTAACCTTTTCCGGGGGATACCCACTGCTTGCGGCGTACTGATCGATCTTGGATATCATCATATCTTTAGCGAACTGATCACACAGATATTCTTCGTCCTTCGGGTCTTCCGGTGCATTTCCTTCAGCTGAGAAAATTACGTGCTTCAGTTCATGTAAAAATACATATGCCGTAGCCATGCATGTGAGATCATATACTGCAGCGCGCTCTGAATCTGACGGCCTACCCTTCTCAGGATCAGGAATAGCCACTGGCCATTCAAAGTCGTCTTCATGAAATGCAGTGCTCAGGTCTTTCACTGCATCAAGTATCGACTTGAAGGCTTCATCTTCTGCTGCCTGATCTGGAATCTTGTTGATTTCGTTTATGTCGAGAGTGGTACCGAATGATTTGAACAATACGATCAACGAAGAATAACAATGTAACGCCTGCCTTCCCGCATAACCGAAAAGCCACATTTGACGCATTGATCTGCTGGTGTACTGGATTGCGGAGAACCCTCCAGCATCTAAGTTAAATCCTTCGCGGTCACCAATCAGTCGGAACTGGGCATCATAATCGTTAGCGATAGATTCAATCTCTGATGCACTCTCAGGAACAACACCGTCAAAAAGTTTTCGAACAATGTCTGACGTTTCCACTAGTCCTCCTATGGCATATAACAGTGCGTTATACCGGCCCGGCAAGGGCGGCTTCCTTGCAAGCCAGATTACCTTGTAAGGTCAGAAAGTCCAATGACAGCTTTATGTTCGAAGCAGTCATTGAGCTACTACGTATAAATGACCGCTCCTGGCACGAAGCGGACGATCTGCGGAGCCGAAGGTCTGCAATGAGCGAAAAGCGGACATAACCCCTTTTACTAACACGCCTGTTTAGCCGAGCACTATTTTCTTTGTAGTCACGATCGTACCTGCAGGCTACAGACTGGCACAATTAGGGGATGTTCAATGCCTATGCTCTGCAACGCATGTAGGTGTTGTTCACGTTCTTTTTCAAGGAACCATGTCGCTGTCCAGGTCGAATTGGGCTGCACGTGTTGTTTAATGGCAGCGAAGTAAGGCATGTCGACCGCCGATAAAGAGTGTCCAACAATGATCACCTCGTTTACCGCGTTGAGTTGAGAGAAAAATGCTTGGCCTGCATACACCACTTCCTCTGTATTTTTGAATGAATGTGTAAAGTACCGATTCAGAGTCTGTTTTCCGCTTTCATATGCAAAATCGTAATTATCAGACATGTGCTGATACCACTGTTCCAGCTCCTCATCCGTTACGTCCGTGGGCGGTTCTTGAGGATGTTCTTTGAAATTTTCTGGATCAATACCATGTCCAAGAATAAGCCTATCTCCAGGTAAGGATGCATTGCCGTGGATGTAAAGAATCTGGCTACTTTTTATGCCATAATAGCACTCAATAGTTCTGGTATAATTAAAATTTATAAATAGGGCGTTGTTGCATAGTTGCAGTGTTTTATCAGCGGTAAACTCTGGATATTTAACTTGGGAAATAAACGACGTAAACTGGGTGAAAAGACCATCAGTCAAATTTTCAAGGATTCGCTGCATTTCAATATCAAATGCATGCCAGTCTCTATCACGAAAATCTGGGTCACCCAGATTTGGGAGATAATCGGTAAATGCATCCAGTACGGCCTGAGAATCTAACCCTGCCAGATTACTTTCAAATTCACACCACAGAGGATGTTCATCCTTATTCAGTTTATCCATATTTTCAGGCAGGTCCGTGAAACCAACAAACTCAACTAAGTTGTTGTACGAATCCCTCTGGCGCGAACGCAGAAAATAGGCAAAAGAAAAATAGCTGGTATCAAGACCATGGTGTAAATCAAACCCGTTTCCAGTTATGTACAGCTTCATGGTGCGATGATCCTCTCTGTAAGTTGGGGCTCCACCATTTATTATTACTTCTTTTGTATATTAACAGATCTTTGTATTTCTGATGGTATCTTATTTATGCGGATTGACGCTACACTACTGCTCGGTATAACCAGAAAAGATGTATCTTATGTCCGCTCCTGGCCCGACGCTGGCTTATTCACGGAGCAGAAGGTCTGCTCTGAGCGATCTGCGTACAATCACTTCCGCTAATTAGCCACTACTTAATTAAAATTCACATTGAAAGCCTGAACTTTTCAATTTTTTGGCCAATAATGTCAGTGGTTGTTCCAGTTGAAGAAGCAACCAGCATATTTTCAACATCTTCATCATCGAAAACTAAAATTAATTTCCCATGTAATATCCATTGTTCTCTTAATGTGGTTTCGCATCCTCGGCTATCTCCGCCTTTGCGAGTAAATATCATCCCAAACATTCCTGCACCATGAGGTTTCAAATAATTCGCTATTTGAAGCACCTCATCCTTTTTGATTTTATTAGAATAATTTTTTGCGTCGACCACAATGTAATCAGCTTTGTAATTACTGCGAAGAAATTCCCAGAATCCATCTTTGGCATAGTTTGATAATATAAAATCCCTTCTATTGGTCTTTAAGTAATCGCTGTTTTCAGGCATAGGGGATTGCAGTGGAGGACAAAAGATCTCAGCCAGAATTTCACCTATCAGTTTTTGATATATAGACCATTCTTTCTTTCCAGGTGAGCATTTTTTAAGCCTGTCACTTAGATTTCGAATCTTAAGATTAGATTTGCTTTGGCCAACACTCCCAATCAGTAAGTTTAGATATGGGTTATTCGATTTTCCTATTTCATCACTAAATTCATTAAGTATATAATCAATATCCCAAGCAAAAACATCATGTCTTACAAGTACTTCCTTTATTTTTTCTGGAATTCTTGAAGGGGTTGCAAATATTATTTTCGCGCTAGGGTATATGCTGTTTATTGTTTCAAGTTCATCAATGACCTTATCTATATAAAATTCTGAAATGGCTCTTAAGGATTTGCATTCTACAATTATTTCCTTTTTTTCCTCACGAGTCTCCGTCAATTCTGCGTAAATATCAACCTCGATCTTAATCTGATTACCTAGCTGTTTGTTTGTTTCAATGTTCTTGTATTTATGGGAATTCTTTAAAAGATCAACAAGTGCAGTTATGAACTCTCTTTCGTTGAGGATGGCCTGATCCAATTTAAAATGACAGTTTGGGCAAACTAGAATTAAATTTCCTTCTATGCTTTCCCCACCAAAAGATTTAGGATAAATATGACTAATTTCCAGTCTTACGTCTTCGTTTGATATGCCACATATTGCACATTTGCCGCTATATTTGCTAAAAATCATTTTTTTAATCTTATTATTTATGTTCCTTCTTTCCATTATCTTTTCCTTGTGAGCTTTTTATTCATTTATGTAACATAATCAGCGATTACTAAATGAACTTTACACTTAGGTAAATTATCATGCAAGATTCTTTAATCCACATTTTCATCAGCACATAAATGATAAAGCTACGGTTAAGCCGAAGTATTGGACAGCGCTAACTGGCCAACTCCTCTTTAGCCAATGGAAGGCGGACTTAACAATGTCCGCTTCTGGCACACAGCAGACGTTCAGAACGGTGTTATGACGGAGAATGTCAGCAGAATTTCCCAGCGCCTTCCGGTCCGCGTGCTTAATGTGGTTCCCCACGATCTGCACAGCCCGGTGATTCTGTCCAAACCTATTGCCAATAAAAACAGCTACAGGTATACCTATAAGCAAGCCATACAGTTACTTCTGGGGTGTATGTTATGTCCGTTATTGAATTAGTAAATAAACTTAGTGAAGAAGCTCAAAAATTGGTCGATGCGCAGCGTGATTATAATTCTGCCAGAAGCGCCCTGCTAAACTGGATGGAGCGAGATATTGAACGCAGTGAAGGCAGTGGGCGTCAGGAAGCCCTGAGAGAAAAACATTACGATAGCCTCCGCGAACACGAACGTAGCGCAGAGGATGCTTTTTACCAGCAGAAAGCAATCGTAGTAAAACTGGCAGAACAGATTAAAAATCTATAGTCCATAGGTCGCGTAAGCGGCCTTTTTTGGACTTTTCGTTTAATTCCCCCGTGCCGCCTGGCCATAACAGTCATTCTGTAAATTGCCAGACAGGCTTGATGATATTCCCTTCTGCAGCTTGGCTCCGCCTCTGTTCTGAGGCACTTGAACGGCCGCTTAGAGCGAGAAGCAGAAGTTAACCATCTTCTTGCGAATACTCTTTAGCCGTGGCTATTCGTGTTGTTTTTTATTGTAATGGCTCATCGGTCAGTATGAAGGGGATATCAGCTCTGATTTTCGCAGTTAGTTCATGGTCCGGAAATCTACTTACTGCTTCTTTCCAGACTCGCCGTGCTTCCGGGTAATTACCCATATTGAAGAAGGCACCCCCCAGATTAAACCATGCATGGTCGTTATCGACATTAAGAGACAAGCTATGAAGATAAGGCTCAATGCATTTCTCCAATTGCCCCATCAAATCATAAGTGCTCGCCAATCGGTACCATCCCTGATCGTCATCAGGGAAGGCTAACGTATAGATTTTCATCAAGTTTTTACTTTCTTCATACCTGTGTTGTTTATTCAACGCGATTGAAAGACATAACCCGTAGTCGCCTTTCTGAAGAGAATAGGCTTTTTCAAAACATAATATGGCTTCATCTCCCAGTTCCTCATCCTCTGCCCAATGACCCAGCAGATCCCACAGTACACTTGCTGCATCTGACCCTATTTTATTTACGCAGGCCTCAAGATCATTTTTAAATTGGAGATAAGTTTTATGAACATTTATGTTGCGATTTCGCAGGTAGATTATAACCAGCAGCAATTCTCGTTGAACTAAAGGGTTTTCAGGAGAATGGCGCAAAACCGATTCCCAAAAGGTAAGACTAAGCTTCGCATTCTCGATCGATTCACGGCCAAACTGCGAGACAATTTTTAAACACCATGGCCATATCCACTGTGCCTTATCTGCCTGGCTCAATAGGGCGTTAATTTCTCTAAACGCAGACCTGCCTTCACCCACATTGAAGAGAGCCGATATACGCCAGCCCTGAAGATCAATTAAATTTCCTTGCGTATCGCTGGAAAACACAATTTTATCCAGTTGTTCCAAAGCCTTTTCGAACTGGCCAGTGTTGTGATAATAAAGACCCAGTGCATAATGGGCTTCAGCCAGATAAGGATTGTGTTTCAATGCCTGCAGGTAACACTCGACAGCCTGATTTTCATTTTCGAGAGCAGCATAGGTGCCCCCCATATTTTTGAAAATCATCGCCATGAGTTCATTGTCAGAGTTCTGCTTATTAAGCTCGCATGCTATTTTATATTCTTCTAAATAGCTGCGCCTAATACCGCTACACTTTTGCCTGACCATGTTTTCCTCCGG
>OLIY01000638.1_pt1 | contig 32105 bp, 22 predicted proteins | sample 1601431 | NCBI WGS metagenome assembly OLIY01 (sample SAMN04168659, study PRJEB22393) | human gut metagenome | biome: human gut microbiome; feature: stool | host: Homo sapiens | collected 2014-05-12
AGCTGACCCGTAATGCCCGAAAGGAAACTCACCGGGACAAACACGGCGCACAATACCAGCGACATGGCGATCAGCGCCCCGCTCAGGTTGGACATCGCCTTTTTAGTAGCCTCGTAGGGCGAGAGATGCTCCTCGTTCATGATGCGGTCGACATTCTCCACGACGACGATGGCGTCGTCGACCACGATGCCGATGGCGAGAATGAGCCCCAACAGCGTCAGCATGTTGAGCGAAAACCCGAAAACGAGCATCACGCCGAAGGTACCGATCAGCGAGATGGGCACGGCGACGATCGGGATGATCGTGGCGCGCCAGCTCTGCAACGAGAGGAAGACCACGAGGATCACCAGCAGCAACGCTTCGAACAACGTCTGGTAGACATGATGGATCGACTCCGAGATGTAGGTCGTCATGTCGAACGGAATCTCGTAGCCGATGCCCTCGGGGAAGTTGTGGCTGATCTCCTCCATGGCCGCCTTGACCAGCGCCGCCACCTCCATGGCATTGGCTCCGGGCAGCATGTTGATATTCAGCACGGCGGCGTTCCCGCCGTTGATGCCGCTCTCGGTATTATAGGACGAAGCTTCGAGCGAGATACGCGCCACGTCTTTCAGGCGGATGATCGACCCGTCGGGGTTGGCCCGCACGACGATGTCCTCGAATTCGCTGACAGACGACAGACGCCCCTGCGCCGTGATGGGGATCGTCACGTCGATGCCGTTCATGGGGGCCTGCCCCAGCACGCCGGCGGCAGACTCGCGGTTCTGGTCTTTGAGCGCCGTCTGCAAATCCTTGACCGTCAGCCCAAGGTCGGCCAGTTTGTCGGGCATGACCCATATCTGCATGGCGTAATAACGGCTGCCGACGTTCGAAACGCTGCCCACGCCGGGCACGCGGCGCAACATGTCCAGCACGTTGAGCGTCGCATAGTTCGAAAGGTAGATTTCATCGAACTTGGGGTCGGACGAAAGCAGGGTTATGGTCATTAGTTTGCTGGCCGCCTGCTTCTCGACCGAGATGCCGTTCTGCACCACTTCGGCAGGAAGGCGCGCCTCGGCCTTCTTCAGCCGGTTCTGGATATCCACGGCTGCCAGGTCGGGATCCGTCGAAATGTCGAAGGTCACCGTGGCGGAGAAACCGCCCGAGTTGGAGCTCGACGACTCCATGTAGATCATGCCGGGAGTACCGTTCAGCTCCTGCTCGATGGGCGTAGCCACAGCCTGCGTCACGGTCTGCGCATCGGCACCTGGGTACGACGCCGAGATACGCACTACGGGAGGTACGATCTGGGGATACTGGTCGACGGGCAACAGTGCCAGGCCGATGAAACCCACGATCACGATGATGATGGACAGCACCGTCGAGAAGACGGGCCTGTCGATAAAGAAGTCCGCTTTCATAGGCTACTGTTGTTTTTCGGCCTCCTCATCGCGGCGCGGAGCGACCGGTTCGACTTTCATGCCGTGCTGGAGTTTATGGTAGCCCTCGACGACGATATCCTCGCCCCGCACCAGGCCGCGTTCGACGACGATGTTGTTGCCCCATTCGGGGCCCGTCTCGACAAAACGCTTCTCGACGATGCTGTCGGGGCGCACCACGTAGATGTAGGCGCCGCCCTTCTCGATCTCGATAGCCTTCGACGGCACGACAACGGCATCCTCACGCACGTCGAGCAGCAGCCGCACCTTGGTGAACTGCCCCGGCAGCAGGATGTGGTCAGGGTTGGCCATCTCGGCTCGCACGGAGAAGGTACCCGTCTGCGGATCGACCTGCGGGTCGGCGAAATCGACCAGGCCGCGGTAGGGGTATTCCGAACCGTCGGCCAGGGTCACGGTGATGTAGGGATCCCACTTGCGGGTCGAATCGCGGTGCCCGAGGTTGACGTTGCGCGCCTTGCTGCGCAGGTAGTCGAGGGCCGTCATGCTGAAATCGACACGCACGGTATCGCTCTTCACGACCGTGGCGAGCAGCGATTTGCCGCTCGGCCCCACGAGCGTACCGATGTCGGCGTTGCGTTCGGAGATATAACCCGAAATAGGCGACTGCACGGAGGTATAGCCCAGGGTCATCTGTGCCTGCGTGAGGTCGGCCTCGCCGACGGCCACATCGGCCACGGCACTCTCGTAAGCCGCCGTGGCATTGTCGAGTTCGAGCTGGCTGGCGGCACTCTGTTCAAAGAGCGGACGGATACGGTCGAGGTCGCGCTTGGCTTTCAGCGCCTGCGCCCGGGCCTTGTTCAGCTGCGCCTTGGCCTTGTCCACGCGCGCACGGTAGACCCGGGGGTCGATCACGAAGAGGGTTTGCCCCTTCCTGATGTAGGTACCTTCGGCGAAGAGCATCTTTTCGAGGTAGCCCTCGACGCGGGCGCGGATTTCGACGAACTGCTGGGCGCGGATGCGGCCAACGTAATCGCCATAGATATTGACGTCTTCGGTCGTTACGGGTTCCACCGCCACGACAGGCAGGACGACTGCGGCGGGACGCGGCCGGAGCAGGATGACGAGCAACACCGTCACGACCACAAGGCCGGCAATGACTCCGATCCACTGGCCTCGGCTCAGTCTTATCCGGACATGGGCGACACGGGAGGCCGCTTTTTTCACACCGTTCAGGTTCAGCTCCTGCAAATTCGGTTTCAATTTATCAAATTTCATAAAGCACTAATATAATTGGGGGCAGCAAAATGGGGTTCAAACCTTGCGCCAGAATTGCAGGCAGCCCTTTAAAACATTTATTGACAGCAAAATATCTACCAAATACCAAATCAAATATATACAAAAATCTGTGGAATAATTCTACATCCGTGTGGAATTATTCCACAACGCCCCGGCAACTCCGCCTGCCCCGGGGTCTTGCGACGGCCGGAGCCGTAATCGGCGCATCCGAACGCATTGGAGGCAACTGCCCCGGCTTCGCGGCGCAAAGGTAACAAAACAAGTCCGGGCAGGCGAAAAAATGCGCCAGGAAGGTTACAGCAAATCCGGCCGGAATATTATCCGAAACGGGCACATTTCCGGCCGGGAAGCCATAACTTCGGGGGAAGCATCTCCGACGGGAAGGCACAAAAAAAAGACCCGTACGGGTCTTTTTGCCATATCGCGGCAACGCTGTCCACCGCATCACACACCCCGCCTCACGCGGTGTTCTACACATCTGCGGAACAAGCTGGAACCAAGCGGAAATTCCACACTCAGAGGGCTCATTTCCGATCGCAAACGAGGCGGCCTTCCCCCATCACCTTGAGGATCCGGGCGCTTCCAGAGGGCTCACCCCCCCACGGTTCTCTCCATCCTCGGGGAAACGAATGTCGATCGGATGGGCAAAGACAAAACGCGCACCGGCGGTATAGGTCGGATCGACCCAGATGCGGCCACCGAAGATCATGGCTATCTGGCGGCAGATGGCAAGGCCGAGGCCCGTGCCCTTCTTCTTGTTGCCATCGAGTTTCTCGAAACGGTTGAAGACCATCTCCTGTTTGTCGAGCGGAATACCGGGGCCCGTATCGGCTACCGAAAAGAGCACTTCGCGGTGTGCCTCGTCTATCTCCACGCCGAGTGTGATACTCCCCTGGGAAGTGAACTTGCCGGCGTTGGTGAGCAGGTTGATCAGAATCTGCGACAAGCGGTGGACATCGGTTACAAGCATGTAGGAACCCACGGCACATTCGAGACGCCCCTCGACACCTTCCTGCCGCGTATGGGCGGTCGTCATGAGCACATGCTGGCAGACCTGCACGATCTCCTCGGACGAGCAGTTGAACTTGATCTTGCCGCATTCGAGCGACGAAATGTCGAGGATGTCGTTCAGCAGCGTGAGCAGCATCTCGGAATTGTTGACCACGATGGCGCAGTACTCGGCACGTTCCTCCTGTGAAAGTTCTTCGCCCTGCATCAGCGACGAGAAGCCCACGATGGCGTTGAGCGGCGTGCGGATCTCATGGCTCATATTGGCCAGGAACGCCGATTTGAGCATGTCGGACTCTTCGGCCTTCTCGCGGGCGACCACCAGCTGTCCCTCGCGCTCTTCGAGCGTGCGCTTGAGACGCCGCGTGCGCAGGAAAAGCGCCGCAACGAAAACCAGCAGCAGCACCAGCAGTACGATACCCGCCACGAGCAACTCGATGTAATGGGAATATTTCGAGAGTTTGGCCGCTACGGTATCCTCGACCACACTCCCCTTGGGCAGGGCGTATTCGGCAATCTTTAACTCCTTGAGCTTGCGCGAATCGAAGAGGTACTGGCCGTCCGTAAGGCGGAAATGCGTCCCGTCTATCTTCCCCGAGGCGTAATACTCCTTGATCTGCGATGCGATGACCGAGGCGGCGTTCTCGTATTTGGGGACATAGCCACCCACAGCCACGTCGCCGATGCCGATCTGGGATATCGAAAAGACCGGTATGCGCGGATTGAACTGCACCAGGTCGTTGAGCGAACGCTGCATGAGGTACTCCCCGTCGCGGCCCACACGCCAGGTTCCGAGTATCGCCGCGGAACGGTGCGACAGCGAGGCATAGGTCTCATGCATCGCATCATCCCCCTCGCGGCTGTCCACCAGCACAAGGTTCATGTCGGGATAGTTTTTCATCTCCTCGCGTACGAGCGCCTGGAGGGAAATACCCCCGTAGGTGTTATCCGAGATGAAGGCGATGTTCTCGGCTTCGGGAAAAAGCGAACGAACCAGCTCGATATTGCGGCGGACGTCATACTTGTTGAGCATACCGCCCACATTGTTCAGGCTGTCCGTCATGTTCATGTAATTGATCGAAGGGGGCAGCCACATGCCGAGACTGTCCTCCGGCGGCGGGAGCACGATGCCGTTGGAACTGACATAGCAGCAGAAGCACATTACATCCTTGGGGATATGCCCCAGCGAGACGAACGATGCCCATGCCTCCTGCCCCAGCAGGACGATGGCGCGAAGCCCCTTGTTCTCATACCGGGAAATCATGTTCTCGGTCTGCGACATCCAGATGGGTGCGTCGTTGATGCTCTTGCATTCGAGCGTTTCGACATAGATATCGCACGGGATGCCCGAAGCCATGATGTTGCGTTCGAACTCGGCGATGAAGCCCGACATGCGGCGCGTATCCGGATTATACGAGGAAATAATCAGGATACTCTCCCTCTCCTGCGGCGCTTGAGCCCGAAGCAATGCGGGCAACAGGGCGCAACACAGAAGAAGAAATATCCGATTTTTTTTCATTGGGTTCCTGGTCATAGTTTCCCTTTCTATCGCGAAAGCAGCGCCGCAATCCGCGTACGGAGTTCATCCGCCCGCAGAGGTTTGGCAAGACATTCGTTGAAACCGGCCTGGAACATGCGGTAGCGGTCGGTTTCGAACGCATAGGCCGTGAGTGCGATAACGGGGACGTCGGGCGAAATCTCCCGCACGCCCCGAAGCGCCTCATAGCCGTCCATGACGGGCATGTTGATATCCATCAGCACCAAGTCGGGGCGGCAGTCGGCGAACAAGGCGACGGCCTCCTCTCCGTTCCAGGCGTGCAACAGGTCGTAATCACGGCGCAGCAACACCTCGACGAGCTTATAATTACTCGGATTATCCTCGGCAACCAGCAAGCGGGGACGGTTGCCGACCGGATTTACACTATTGTCACACTCCATCGCTTCATCGGTTTAACAAAATCGCCCGACAGCGGCAAAGACCGGACAATTGCACAAAAATACCATTTTTTTGATTAATAATAAAATATTTCCCTTTAAAAATTAACAGCACCCCGAAAACAGGACGGGAAATCCGGGCGTTTTTGACATATAAATTACCTTAAAAGTTTATAATGCCAATTTTTTTACCGATATTTGCACGGGGTATCCGGATCAGGAGCGGGAAACGACACGGTTTGCAACGCCCGCTCCGGAATTCCAGGTAAATTTAAATAAACAACCGCCCGGAACCGGACAACGAGCATGCGACGCTTCCCGTTCCGGAAAAACCCGATGACAACGAACCGCCGAACATGAACCGCAAGAAAGTACTGATCGTAGACGACAAGGAGCAAATCGCAAAAATCCTTTTCGCATACCTCCACCAGGATTACGAATGTTTTTACATGCAGAACCCGCCGCAGGCCATCGAGTGGCTCTCGCGGGGGAACATGCCCGACCTGATTATTTCGGACATCCGCATGCCCGAAATGCGCGGCGACGAATTCCTGGCATACCTCAAGCTCAACGAACTCTTCAAGCAGATCCCGGTCGTGATGCTTTCGAGCGAGGACAGCACCTCGGAACGCATCCGCCTGCTGGAAGAGGGTGCGGAAGACTATATCGTCAAACCGTTCAACCCGCAGGAACTCAAAATAAGGATTAAAAAGATTTTGGATTGAAGTACCCCGTCATCTACATCAAAGGCAGAGGCAACCACACGGCCCGTTTCACGGAGCTGACCGAGGGACAGATGCGTATCGCAGGGGATATCGGCGCAGCCATGGGCAAGCTCATGCCGCTCAAGGACGACCACGCCTTCATCCTCTACGAACAGCAGGGCGAGGAGGACATCCGCAGCATCCGCTTCCTGCGTTCCTGGTTCCCGGGCGCCGGCATCGTCCTCATCACCTCGGGGCGGCTGACCGGGGAGGAGCGGCGTGCGTACCTCGGAGCCGGCGTGAACAGCGCCGTGCCGGGCGACATATCGCGCGCAGATTTCCTCCGCACACTGCAATTCATGACCGACTATACATTCGTCCGCAAACCCGTCGCAGGCGCCGGGAACGAAGTACGGTTGTTCCGCATGCCGCTCTGGAAACGGGCGTTCGACATCGCGGCATCGCTCGCGGCGATCCTCCTGCTCTCGCCCCTGCTCATAGCCGTGGCCGTGGCCGTCAGACTCGACAGCCCGGGGCCGGTCATCTACAAGTCGAAACGCGTGGGAAGCAACTACCGGATCTTCGATTTCCTGAAGTTCCGCTCGATGCGCTCCGACGCCGACCGGCGGCTCAAGGAGCTGGAGGATCTGAACCAGTATGCCTCGGCACCCGCCGCGGAAGACGACGCGAAAATGGTGCTCGACGACGAAGAGATCCGCAAACTGCTGGCGGACACCGAAAACGGCATGCTCTATGCAGACGATTTCGTGATCCCCGAGGAGGCTCATCAGCACCAGCTGGAAACCGAACAGGAAAACGCGTTCGTGAAGATCGAGAACGACCCCCGCATCACGCGCCTGGGGCGTTTCCTGCGTAAATACAGCATCGACGAACTCCCGCAGCTCTTCAACATCCTGCGGGGCGACATGTCGGTCGTGGGCAACCGCCCGTTACCCCTCTACGAGGCCGAACGCCTCACGAGCGACGAATATATCGAACGGTTCATGTGCCCCTCGGGCCTCACGGGACTGTGGCAGGTCGAAAAACGCGGGCAGGCGGGGAAACTCTCGCCCGAACAGCGCAAGCAGCTCGACATCGAATACGCCCGCAGGATGTCGCCGTGGTTCGACCTGAAAATAATCCTGCGCACGTTCACCGCATTCATACAGAAAGAAAATGTTTAAAACCCAGCAACATATGAAAAGGGCCGTCTTCACACTCTGGCTGCTGCTGGCTGCTGTCGCCGCAACGGCGCAAAGCGAGCCTACGCCACCCGAATTCGAATACAGCGACCTGCAACGGCTTACTCCGGAAGATTACATCGACATGCAGCTGCCCCCGCTCCACGTACTGATGGAGAATGCGCGCCATGCACCGCAGGTCGGCTATTACGAGTCGAACCGCGAAATCGAGGAGCGCGAACTGAAAACCGTGCGCCGCAACTGGATGCGCAATTTCAAGCTCAACGCCAACTACAACTACGGATCGTCGGACATCTACAACCAGAATTATCAGGACAGCAACATCCCGATATGGACGACGACCACGACCGGGCGCGAGCAAAGCTGGTGGAACGTCGGGGCTTCGTTCTCGATCCCGCTCGACGAGATTTTCAACCGCCGCAACAAGATCAAGCAGCAGAAGAAGCGTATCGAGAACACCCAGTACGACCTCGACCGCTGGTACGACGAGTTGCGCATGAAGATCATCGACGCCTACACCACGGCCGTCGAGCAGCTCTCGATCCTGCGGAGCGCCGCCGAAGCCAAGATCACGTCCGAGGCACAATACCGCATGACCGAAGTGGACTTCGTCAAAGGCAAGCTCGACGCGCAGACGCTGAGCCGCCAGAAGAGCCTCGAAAATTCGGCGACCCGCGAATACGAGCAGGTGCGGCGCAACCTCAACGACGCCCTGCTGCGGCTCGAGATACTCACGCACACGCCGATCATCAACAAACCCATATCAATGCCCGGGGTGTCGAAAGAAGCGCCCGAAACCGAATAGCATATGAATTACATCGCCTATACCGCGCGGTTTCTTTACCGCATCAAGTGGTGGCTGATACTCTGTCCGCTGCTGGTCGCACTGCTCGTCTACCTGAAGATGGGTACCAAGCCGCGCAACTATAAATCCACGACGACGATCTACACGGGCATCGTCTCGGGATACGACATCACGACCACCGAAGGCTCGCGCCAGGACTGGAACGTCATCAACAACGCGATGGACAACCTGATCAACATCATCCTGTCGCAGTCCACGCTCAAGAACGTCTCGCTGCGCCTCTACGCACAGGGGCTTACGCATCTCGACCCGGACAACGACAACCAGTACCTCTCGGCACGTACTTCACGGTACCTGCTGAGCAAAACCCCGCCGGACGTCATGGAGCTCGTCGACCACACTTCGGAAAAGAACACTTACGAGAATCTGCGCAAATACGAAGAGATAGACCATAACAACCACGTCTACGGCATGTTCCACTGGAGCCCTCCGTATTACAGCTACCAGGCGCTGAGCCAGATCAAGGTCAAGAGGCTGGCCAACAGCGACATGCTGGAAATCAGCTACGAGAACGACGACCCGTATATCGTCTACAACACGCTGATTATCCTCAACGACGAATTCGTCAAGCAGTACCGCGACCTGCGGTTCGGCGAGACGAACAACGTCATCGCCTATTTCGAATCCGAGCTGGAGCGGGTGGGCAACAACCTGCGCAACCTGGAGGATTCGCTGCGCGACTACAACGTCCAGCACCGTGTCATCAACTACGACGAGCAGACCAAGCATATCGCCGCCCTGTCGCGCGACTACGAACTGCGCTACGAGGAGATTCCGCTCAACTTCGAGAGCGCCGAGAAACTGCGTGCCTCGATCGAGGGGCAGCTCGAAGGGTTGCAGGAGACTTTCCGCAACAACGCCGAGTTCATCGAGAAACTCCATAAGATCGGGAGCATCTATTCGCGCCTGTCGGCCGCCGAGGCCTTCCAGCCCGAAACCGACGGCACGGAAGGTATTTCCGACCGGACGGCCATGCCCGCCAGCCGCAACGACACGGGGCAGTTACGCAGGAAACTGAGCGAGGAGACCCGCAGCCTGCAGGAGCTCACGACGAACATCGCCAACCAGCAGTATACGAAGGAGGGACTCTCGGCAAATTCGATCGTGACGGAGTGGCTCGCCGCCGTGCTGCTGGCCGAGAAATCCCGCGCCGAACTGGCGGTGATGAAGCTCCGCAAGCAGGAACTCGACCAGAAATATACGCAGTTCTCGCCCGTGGGCTCGACCCTGAAACGCAAGGGACGCGAAATCAACTTCTCGGAACAGTCTTACCTCTCGATCCTCACGGCGCTCAATACGGCCCGCCTGCGCCAGAAGAACCTGCAGATGACTTCGGCGACGCTGAAGATCATCAACGCCCCGGTGCTTCCCCTGGAGGCTGAACCGAGCAAACGCAAGATGATGGTTGCCGCAGCAGGCCTCGCCACGCTCCTGTTCGTACTGGGATTCTTCATCCTGCTCGAACTGCTCGACCGCACGCTGCGTGACAAAGTCCGCGCCGAGCGCATCACCAAGGGGCGGGTCATCGGGGCCTTTCCCGGCAAAGCCTATTTCGGGCAACGGAGGTTTACCAAGCAATACCGCGAGATCGCATCCCGCTATATCGGCAATGCGGCAGTCAACTATTTCGACCCGGCCAAACAGCCCAACGTACTCAATATCCTGAGCACCGAGCGCGGGGACGGAAAGAGCCTGATCGCCGAACACTTGGCGGCATTCTTCCGCGAAGCGAACATGAAAGTCCGCATCGTATCGTGGAACAAGGATTTCGACATCGAACGCAAAGAGTACCTGCTGGCCGAGAAACTCGGGGATTTCGTGCGCGACATCCCGGGCGAAGTTCCCCTCGCCGAGGCCGACGTGGTGCTGGTGGAATACCCGCCCTTCGCCACGAGCTCCGTCCCGAAGGAGTTGCTGCGCCATGCGGCGCTGAGCATCGTCATCGCCCCGGCGAACCGCACGTGGAAAGATACCGACCAGCTGCTTTTCGAAAAGGCAGAAAAACTCTCGGGGCGCACCCCCGTCGTACTCTGCCTCAACTGCGCGGGCCGCGACGTGGTGCAAACCTTCACGGGCCTGATGCCTCCGTACAGCCGCCTCCGCAGGCTGGGGTATCAGATCAGCCAGTTCGGGTTCACGGCCGTCAAATAAACAGCGACACGTCATGGAACGCTACGGCAGCATAACCACCCCGGTCAGCGTGCCCCGGCTCATCGTCGGGGCAATGCTGGCCGCCGGTGTGGCCGTGCTCATCCTGGCGTTCACCCAATACGGGTTGCTCGCCGGACTGGCCGTCTCGGTGATCCCGGCGGCACTGTGCATCCTGTGGGTCACGCTGCGCAACCCCGCCATTTCGATGCTCGGGCTGTTCGTGGTCAACTATTTCATCATGGCGCTCACGCGTTACGCCCACGACCTGCCGTTCGGGATGATCCTCGACGCGCTGATCTTCTACAACTTTCTGATTATCACGCTGCAAGCCCTGATACGCCCCATCGAATGGAAACGCGCCAGTTCGGGACTGACCGTCGTGGCGGCGATCTGGATGGCCTACTGCATCCTCGAAATAGTGAACCCCGAGTCGGTATCGGTCGCGGGATGGTTCTCGTCGGTGCGGTCGATCGCCTTCTATTTCTTCTTCATCGTCGTGCTCACGCAGCTCACGATGACCGAGTACAAATACCTGAAATACATGCTCGCCGTTTGGTCGGTGCTGACGCTGATCGCCGTCGGGAAAGCCTGCATGCAGAAATTCTTCGGCTTCAATGCCGCGGAGAACTACTGGCTGTTCGTGCTGGGCGGCCGTTCGACACACATCATCCACAGCGGCGTGCGCTACTTCTCGTTCTTCAGCGACGCGGCCAATTTCGGCGGCTCGATGGGGCTGTCGATGGTCGTATTCTCGATTTCGGCGCTCTACTACCGCAACTCGTGGATGAAGCTCTACCTGCTGCTCGTGGCAGCCGCGGCATGCTACGGGATGCTGATCTCGGGAACCCGCAGCGCACTGGCCGTACCGTTCGTGGGCTACTCGGCCTTCATCATGATGTCGCGCAACATCAAAATGATCGGCGCGGGTGTTTTCCTGATCATCGCAGCCTTCATCTTCCTGAAATTCACCACCATCGGGCAGGGAAACAGCATTATCCGGCGTGCCCGCAGCGCCTTCAACACAAACGACCCCTCGTTCCAGGTGCGCCTGGCAAACCAGGCCAAACTGCGCGAACTGATGGCTGACAAGCCTTTCGGCGCCGGACTGGGACACGGCGGCGGCAAGGCCAAGACCTTCGCCCCGAATGCGGCATTGTCGCAGATTCCGACCGACTCGTGGTTCGTGATGGTCTGGGTCGAAACGGGTGTCGTCGGCATCCTGCTGCACATCGGCATCCTGCTCTACATCCTGGCGCGGGGCGCCTACCTGGTGGTCTTCAAACTGAGGAACACCCAGCTGAGGGGATTCACGGCGGCGCTTACGGCGGGAATCTCGGGCATCGTGGTCATGGCCTATGCCAACGAGATCCTGGGGCAGATCCCCACGGGCGCCATCCTCTACATGAGCATGGGTTTCATCTTCCTCGCACCGCGTTTCGACCGTGAACTGGCGCGCAAGGAGATACTGGACAGGGCGATGTCCGCACAACGGCCGCACGCAAGGGAAAATTACGAATAGCATGAAACCGCTGATTTCGGTCATATCGGTCAATTACAATGGCTACTGGCTCACCTGCGCCATGGTCGAATCGCTGCGGCGGCACGTCACCGCGCCGCTGGAGATCATCGTGGTGGACAACGGTTCCGCCCGCGACGAGGCGGCCATGCTGCGCGAACGCTACCCGGGGATCAAGGCACTGCGCAGCGAGCGCAACCTGGGGTTCGCCGGAGGCAACAACCTGGGGTTCGCAGCCGCGGCAGGCGATTACCTGCTGTTGCTCAACAACGACACCGAGGTCGAAGACGATACGCTGCATTACCTCTGCGAAACCCTGGCGGGCAACCCCGCGATCGGCGCCGTATGCCCGAAGATCCGGTTTTTCGCTCCCCCGCGGCATATCCAGTTCGCCGGATATACGCCCCTGACACACGTCACGTTGCGCAACGCGCTCATCGGCTTCGGGATGCCCGACGACGGGTCGTTCGACACGCCGCGCGACACGCCCTACGCCCACGGCGCGGCGATGATGGTACGGCGCGAAGTACCCCGAAAAGCCGGGCCGATGCCCGACATCTATTTCCTCTACTACGAAGAACTCGACTGGTCGGTGCGTATCCGTGAACAAGGCTGGAAAATAGCCTACGACCCCCGTTGCACGGTATTCCACAAGGAGAGCGCGACGAGCGGACAGCAAAGTCCCCTGAGAAGTTACTACCTGACCCGCAACCGGTTGCTGTTCGCATGGCGGAACCTGCACGGCACCGCCCGGATGCTTTCCGTCGCCTACCAGCTCTGCATCGCCGTACCCAAAAGCATCGCCGCGGCGCTGGCACACGGGCGCCGCGACCTGGCAAAGGCCATACGGCACGGTGCCGGAGGCTTCTTCACCCTGAAAAACAAAACGGCATGACGCTACTGCTCGACATCCTCGACTGGATATTCATCTTCGTACTGGGACTCCCGGTACTCTACCTCTTCGTCTTTGCGGCCGCCTCGACGCGCGCACGCAAGGACACCTATCCCCCGGCACGGCTGCAACGCCGGTTCGTGACGCTGATCCCGGCCTACAAAAGCGACGCGGTGATCGTCCACGCAGCGCAGTCCGCGCTGCAACAGGACTATCCGCAGGAACTGCACGAGGTGGTCGTCATCGCCGACCGGCTGCAACCGGCCACGCTCGCCGAGTTGCGCCGGATGCCGATCCGCGTGCTGGAAGCCTCCTTCGAGAACAGCTCCAAGGCTAGGGCGCTCAACTTTGCCGTAGGGGAAATCGGCCCGGACGGCGCGGAGGCCGTGGCGATACTCGACGCCGACAACCTGGCGGGCAGGGAGTTCATCGCCCGCATGAACGACGCCCTCGACAGCGGCATCCAGGCCGTGCAGGCACACCGCACGGCCAAGAACCGCGATACGGACACCGCCGTACTCGACGCAGCGAGCGAGGAGGTCAACAACTCGATCTTCCGCCGCGGGCATGTGGCGCTGGGATTCTCTTCGGCGCTGATCGGCTCGGGCATGGCCTTCGATTACAAATGGTTCCGCGAAAATATCGCCTGCTGCACCACTTCGGGCGAGGACAAGGAGCTCGAAGCGCTGCTGCTGAGAAAAGGTACAGGGCGAAGGTGCCTACTACAACCAGCGGCGGCGCTGGATAGCGGCGCAGTTCTACGCCCTTTCATCGGCCGTAAGGCAGCTTCCGGGAGCAATCCTCTCGGGGAATACGGATTACTGCGACAAGCTGCTGCAATGGTGCCTGCCGCCGCGCATCCTGCTGCTGGGGCTGGTGCCCCTGTGGGCCGTCGTGATGACGGTATGCGCACCCATGGGTTCGATAAAATGGTGGGTGGCCGTCCTGCTGCTGCTCCTGGCCATGGCGATGGCGCTGCCCGACGAGCAGGCCGACGCCCGGCTGGGACACGCCCTTAGGCGAATGCCCGTCCTGTTCCTGCTGACGCTTGCCAACCTCTTCCGGCTGCGGGGCACCAAAGACAAATTCATCCACACCGAACATACCGGGGCCGGAAGCGAAGCCCCCGGAAACAATACCGGAAACCGACCATGAAAATCGCGATCGAGGCACAGCGCATCTTCCGCCCCAACAAACACGGCATGGACTTCGTGGCGCTCGAAACCATCCGCTGCCTGCAACGGCTCGACACGAAGAACGAATACTTCATCTTCACGGGCGAAGGCGAAGACCGTTGCCTGGAGGAGAGTCCCAACATGCACATCACAACGCTCCGCTGCCCGAGCTACCCGCTGTGGGAACAGTGGGCGCTGCCGCGGGCCGTGGCCCGCGTGAAACCCGACCTGCTGCACTGCACAAGCAACACGGCGCCCGTATGGGGAAATGCCCCGCTGATCCTAACGCTCCACGACATCATCTTCCTCGAGCAACAGGCCGCGCGCAACAAATCGCTCTACCAGTCGCTGGGGCGCGTCTACCGCCGCCTGGTAGTGCCGCGCATCCTGCCCAGATGCCGGATGGTCATCACCGTCTCGCAATTCGAGTGCGACCGCATCCGCACCGCACTGAACTTCGACCCCGGACGCATCATGGCCATTCACAACGGCTACAACGACCGGTTCCGCCCGATGGAAGGCACGGCGGAAACCGTCCGCAAATACCTGCGAGACCCCGAATACCTCTTTTTCCTGGGCAATACCGACCCAAAGAAGAACACGCCCGGTACGCTGAAGGCCTATGCCGAATACGTACGGCGCTCCGAAAACCCGCTGCCGCTGCTGGTCGCCGACCTCGGGGAACAACCCGCGGAGGCGATCCTGCGGGAGATCGGCGAACCCCGGCTGCGCGGGATGCTCCGCCTGGCGGGATATATCCCCAACAGCGACCTGCCGGCCATCTACAACAGGGCTTCGGCGTTCCTCTACACCTCGCTGCGCGAGAGTTTCGGCATCCCCCAGCTCGAAGCGATGGCCTGCGGCACGCCCGTGGTGACATCCGCGACCTCGGCGATCCCCGAAGTGGCGGGCGAAGGCGCCATCCTCGTCGACCCGACCGACCCGAAGGCAATCGCCGACGCCCTGCTGCGGCTCGAAACCGACGCAGCGTTCCGCGCAAGGCAAGTCGCCTACGGCCTCGATCGGGTAAAACAATTCTCGTGGGAAAAGACCGCCCGGCACTTGCTGGCACTTTACGAATCGCTCGGGAAGACAAACTGAATACCGTACTGCCGAAATTTCGTGCTCCGGATTCAAAACCCCGGACAGCCGCATTGCAAAAGTTCGTTATATAACACTGTAATTGACTTATGATTGAAAAGATCAGAAATAACCCCCGGCTCAAACAATTCGTCATCGGGCTGATTTCGCCGCACAGGCACCCCCGGCCCCGTCTTTGGGTGCGCTGGTTCGTGAACCCTTTTGTTCACAAAAAAGGCCGCGGGGCGCTTATCCGCCGCCATGCGCGGCTCGACGTTTTTCCCTGGCGGCGCTTCGAAGTGGGACGCGACGCCCTGATCGAGGATTATGCGGTCGTCAATAACGGTGCGGGAGACGTAGTGATCGGCGACCAGGCGCGCATCGGCATCGGATCGGTGATCATCGGCCCCGTGCGCCTGGGCGACCGGGCCGGACTGGGCCAGCATGTCTTCATCTCGGGGTTCAACCACGGTTATGCCGACGGGACACGAGACTCGAATGCACAGGAACTCGTGCGCAAAGAGGTGACGATCGGACGTGAATCGCATATCGGCGCCAATTGGGTGGTCGTGGCGGGCGTCACGATCGGCGAACGCTGCCAGATCGGCGCCGGGAGCGTCGTTACCAAGAACATCCCCTCGTACAGCGTCGCCGTAGGCAACCCGGCGCGCGTAATCAAGCGTTATGACGCCGCACGCGCAAAATGGATACGTGTCGATGAATAACCCGAAAGTCAGCGTCATCATCCCCGTATACAATACGGAGGCCTACGTCGAACAGACCCTGCGTTCGATCATGGGACAGACCCTGCGCGACATCGAACTGATCGTCGTCAACGACGGTTCGACGGACGGCAGCCTCTCCGTACTCGAACGCATAGCCACCGGAGACGACCGCATCCGGCTCTACACCCAGCCCAACAAAGGGCTTTCGCAGACCCGCAACGCAGGGATCGCCCGTGCCCGGGGCGAATTCATCTACTTCATGGACAGCGACGACCTGCTGGAACCCGACGCCCTCGAACGCTGCTACGAACGCTGCCAGTCAGACCGGCTCGATTTCGTGTTCTTCGACGCCGAAAGCTTCGGGACGACGGCCTCCGACGCCGCATGGTTCGACTACCGGCGTGCAAAATATTTCGGAACGGAGGTCTGCGACGGCACCGCCCTGCTGCGCAGGATGCTCGCACTGCACTGCTACCGGGCTTCGGCCTGCCTGAGTTTTATCCGCACCGCCTACCTGCGCGGGCTGGGACTGCGCTTCTACCCGGGGATACTCCATGAAGACGAACTCTTCACCCCGCAACTTTACCTCGGGGCGTCGCGTGCAGGTGGAATCGAACGCTCGTTCTTCAAGCGGCGCATACACGGGGATTCGATCATGGGACGCGGGTTTTCGCGCCGTAACCTCGAAGGCTACACTACCGTCCTGCGGGAACTCAACCGCTTTGCCGCGCCGCGCGACGCCGGCCAGCGGCAACTCATACGCACGCTCACGAGGCAGATACTGCGCCCCGTGATGCGCAACGCCTGGGCACTTCCGGCCGGGGCACGCTGGAAACTGGCCTGGGATGCCCTGCGGCACTACCCGGGCAGCATCGACGGCCGTGCCCTGGCGACGCTGCTGTTCAAGAAACCGCTAAAAAAAGAAAACGGGAAATGAGTGTCAGGCGGGAATTGGCTTCGGGCGTATTCTACACCTCGATCGCAAAGTACGCGGGCATCGTCGTAACGCTCGTGGTGACGGGTATCCTTTCGCGCCTGTTCACCCCCGAGCAGTTCGGCGTGGTGAACATCGCCACGGTAGTGATCGCCTTCTTTGCCATCTTCAGCGATCTGGGCATCGGCCCGGCCGTCATCCAGCACAAAAACCTCGACAGGCACGACCTGGGCGGGATATTCTCGCTCTCGGTATGGTCGGGGGCAGTCATGGCGCTGCTGTTTTTCGCAGCAGCCGGCACGATCGCCTCTCTCTACGGCGATTCGCAGGTGCTGCGCAACGTCCTGCGCATCCTCGCGCTGAACCTCTTTTTCGCCGCGGCCAACATCGTCCCCAATGCACTTATCCTGAAGGAGAAACGCTTCCGGTTCGCCGCCATGCGGTCGCTCACGGTGCAAATCGCAGGGGGCACGGCTGCCATCGCCGCAGCCTATGCCGGGGCAGGCATCTACGCACTGACGATCAACCCGGTGTTTTCGAGCCTGATGCTCCTGGCGATAAACTACCGCCAGAACCCGCTGCCGCTGCGCCTGCGCCCGGGACGCAAGGCGCTGGGCAAAGTATTCTCGTTCTCGGCCTACCAGTTCTCGTTCCAGTTGATAAACTATTTCAGCCGCAACCTCGACAAGCTGCTCATGGGACGTTACATGAGCCTCTCGCAACTGGGTTATTACGACAAGTCGTACCGGCTGATGATGCTCCCGCTGCAAAACATCGCCTATGTCATATCGCCCGTCATGCACCCCATCTTTTCGGAGATGCAGCACGACCTGAAGCAGTTGGGCGCCTCCTACCTGAAAGTCGTCCGGCTGCTGGCATTCATCGGGCTGCCGCTCTCGGCCGTGCTCTTCTTCACGGCACAAGAGCTGGTGCTCATCATCTTCGGCGACCAGTGGGAGCCGTCCGTCCCGGTGTTCCGGATACTGGCGCTCTCGGTCGGCATCCAGATCGTGATGTCCACCTCGGGCTCGATCTTCCAGGCCGCCAACGCCACGCGGATGCTCTTCCTCTGCGGCGTATTCTCGGCGGCGCTCAACGTCGCGGCGATCTGCACCGGCATCTTCGCATTCGGCACGACCGAAGCCGTGGCCTGGTGCATCTGCGCCTCGTTCGCCGTCAACTTCGTGCAATGTTACCACGCGTTGTTCTGCCTCACGCTGCGCACGGGGTGGCGCCCGTTCTGGCAAAATTTCCTCTCGCCGCTGCTGCTCACGGCACTCGTCGGCCTGCCCCTGGCAGCAGCCGGATGGTTGCTCCCGCCGATGCCGCTCGTGGCGTCGCTCACCCTCAAGGGGACGGCGGCACTCGGCGTATGGCTCCTTTATGTGCACCTGAGCGGCGAATACGACCTGAAAGGGCTTGCATACCGGCTCCTCGCCCGCAAAAACCGATAACAGTATGAAAGGATTATTCGTCGTCTTCCACGGGTTTTCGGCCCACAGCGGCATCAGCAAGAAGATCTTTGCCCAATGCGACGCACTGCGGCGCAACGGTGCCGACATCGAGTTGTGCCACATCGAGATAGCGCCCGACGGCACGCAGCGCCGAATGGTCGGCGGACAGGCGATCCGCACCTTCGGCAAGGGATTGCGGGCCAAGCTCGAAAAAAGGGTCTCGCTGAGCGACATCACGCGCTACATCCGCCACGAAGGGGTGGAGTTCCTCTACATCCGCCACGACCACAACGCCAGCCCGGTGCTGATCCACTGGCTGCGCAAGGTCAAAAAACTCGGCGTGCGGATCGCGCTTGAAATCCCGACCTACCCTTACGACGCCGAATTCGCGCAGTCGCCCGCGGTGCGGAAGCTCAAACTGCGCATCGACCGCATGTTCCGCTGCCGCATGGCCCGCTACATCGACCGCATCGTCACCTTCTCCGACGATACGGAAATATTCGGCCGCCCGACGATCCGTATATCCAACGGCATCGACTTCCGGAGTATCCCGCTCAAAACCCAGGTACACGGGGATCACCACAACTTACGGCTGCTGGCCGTGGCGAACATCCATTTCTGGCACGGCCTCGACCGCGTGATCGAAGGACTGCGGGACTATTACGCCGCCCCGCACCAGTGCATCGTCCGCCTGCGCATCGCGGGCGACGGCGTGGAAACGCTCATCGCAGAGTACCGCCGCATGATCGACGCATACTCCCTGGCAGAGTATGCCGAGGTCATCGGCCCCCGTTCGGGCGCGGCGCTCGACGCCGAATTCGAGTGGTGCGACATGGGCATTGCCAGCCTCGGGCGCCACCGCAACGGCATCACCGGTATCAAGACGCTCAAAAACCGCGAATACACCGCACGCGGCATCCCGTTCGTATACTCGGAACGGGACAGCGACTTCGACGGCATGGACTACGTGATGAAAGCCCCGGCCGACGACACGCCCCTCGACATCGCGGCGCTCGTGCGTTTCTACGACGGGCTGCACCTCACACCCGCACAGATCCGCGGCACGGTCGAGGGACGCCTCTCGTGGGACAACCAGATGAAACAGGTATTAACCGAACTTTTCGAAGCATGACGACCGTAGCGATACTCTTCTGGGCGGGGGTATTCCTCGTCTTCTACACCTACCTCGGATACGGCATCCTGCTGTGGCTGCTGGTGAAGATCCGCGAAGCCGTGCACCCGGCACGGCGGTACGCCTTTCCTGCCGACCCGCCCGAGGTGACGCTGCTCATCGCCGCCTACAACGAACAGGAGGTCGTGGCGGAAAAGATGGCCAACTGCCGGGCATTGGATTATCCGGCCGGAAAGCTCCGCGTGACGTGGATCACCGACGGCTCGACCGACCGCACCGTCGAACTGCTCGCCGCCTACCCCGAGGTGACGGTGCTGCACGACCCGCGCCGGGGCGGTAAGACCGCGGCGCTGAACCGGGCGCTGGGAATAGTCCGCACGCCGCTGGTCGTATTCACCGATGCCAATACGATGCTCAACCCCGAAGCCGTGGCGCAGGTCGTCCGCTGCTTCGAAGACCCCGCAGTGGGGTGCGTGGCCGGCGAAAAACGCGTCGCCGGGACAGGGAATACGGGCGCCGCCGCAACGGAAGGCGTCTACTGGAAATACGAGTCGAAGCTCAAGGAGCTGGATCACCGCCTCTACTCGGCGGTGGGGGCAGCGGGGGAGTTGTTCGCTGTGCGGCGCGAACTGTGGCAGACGCTGAGGGAGGATACGCTGCTCGACGATTTCGTCTGCTCGATGCTGATCGCGGCACAGGGATACAGGATCGCCTACGGCAAGGAAGCCTATGCGCTGGAGAGCCCTTCGGCCGACATGGGCGAAGAAGGCAAACGCAAGAAGCGCATCGCGGCGGGCGGGCTGCAATCGGTATGGCGGCTGCGCAAGCTGCTCAATCCGTTCCGTTACGGGGTGCTGTGGTTCCAGTACGTATCGCACCGCGCGCTGCGCTGGACGCTGACCCCCGTAGTGCTTGTCGCACTGCTGCCGCTCAACGTCGCGCTGCTGTGGTCGGGCCATCCGGCGCTCTATGCCGCGATCCTCGCCCTGCAATGCGCATTCTACCTGGCCGCCCTCACGGGATGGGCGCTGGAGCGCAGCGGGCACCGCAACAGGCTGCTCTTCATCCCCTACTATTTTCTCTTCATGAACCTCAATGTTTTCCGCGGGGCATCGTACCTGGCGACCCACCGCGGAAAGGGTGCCTGGGAGAAAGCCCGCAGAGCCTGACCGATTTTTGAACGGAACCTGAAATATTATGCTATATTTGCATGTCTAAACCTCTCCTCATGAAAAACATCGCCATAAATCCCGAGGACTACACGATCCTGGCCGTCGACGACATTGCCACCAACATCATGCTGCTGAAAGCCGTGCTGAGCCGTGCCAAATACAAGATCGTCACGGCATCGGGAGGTAACGAGGCACTCGAAAAGGCCGCGACGGAGCTCCCCGACCTGATCCTGCTGGACATCATGATGCCCGACATGGACGGCTACGAGGTGATCAAACACCTGAAGGCTGATCCCGCATTGCAGGACATCCCGGTGATTTTCCTCACGGCGCTGCACAACCCCGAAGACATCGTCAAGGGGTTCAAACTGGGAGCCAGCGACTACGTCTCCAAGCCGTTCAACCACGAGGAGCTGATCACCCGCGTATCGCACCACATCTATTTGGCGGCGGCGCAGCGCACGATCATGCAGCAGCGCGACGAATTGCAGGCCACGGTCGACGCCCGCGACAAGATGTACTCGGTAATAGCCCACGACCTGCGGTCGCCGATCGGCACGTTGAAGATGGTTTTCAACATGCTCTCGATAAACCTTACGCAGCAACAGATAGGCGAAGACAACATGGAGATGATCACGATGGGCAACAACATCACCGAGAGCACCTTCATGCTGCTGATGGCACAGCTTCCGCCCGAGAAGATCGGCCCTGAAATGTACGACATGCTTTCGATGGCCAACCACACGGCAGAAGAGACTTTTTCTCTGCTGGACAACCTGCTCAAATGGACGAAGAGCCAGATCGGACGCATGAACACGGTGTTCCAGGAGGTCGACATTTCGGAGGTCGTGGTTTTCGCCAGCAAGATGTCCGACCTCGTGGCACAGGTCAAGAACATCGCCGTCGAATACGACATCCCCGGCCCGATTACCGTCCCGTGCGACGTAGACATGGTGAAAACGATCATGCGCAACCTGATGTCGAACGCCATCAAGTACAGCAACGAAGGCGGACGGATCGTCATCAGCGTGCGGGAAACCCCCACCCATGCCGTAATAAGCGTACGCGACTTCGGCACGGGTATCAGCGAGGAAAACCTGCCCAAACTGCTCAACCCCGAAATACACCACACCACCTACGGCACCAAGAACGAAGAGGGATCGGGGCTGGGCCTGCAGCTCGTGCAAGACCTCACGCGCCGCAACGGCGGGGAGCTGACCATCGAATCGACACTGGGCGAAGGCTCCACGTTTACGTTCACCATCGCCAAGGTGCAACCTAAGTCCGAGACCGTAGAAGACTCGGAGGGGGGGGGTATTGCGCGTCCCTGAGCGATAAATGGTTCGATAGTCTGACCGCATTTTTCCGCGTGGAAAAGGCGGAAGAGACGATATCTCCGTAAAATCCGGGCGGACACGCACAGATAGTTCCCCGAAAAGGTCGCCATGAGCGATCTTTTTGTTATATTGCAGGATAAAAACCCGACCTCGCCATGAAGTATTGCAGTACAATCCTCGTGGGGCTTCTCTGCACCGCCGCCTGCCTGGCGCAGACCCCGCTGCCCGAAAGCCGCCGCACCTCCCCGGAAATATTCATCTATAAACCCGATGCCCGAGAGCTCCGCGAACTGCATGTGAAAGGCGCGGCGCCCGACGAAGGGATGCTGCACACGTTCGTCGGCAAATATGCTGCAGCGGAAAAAATTCCGCAGCTCCCCCGGGGAAACTACCTGCGGGTCTGGACGGACGGAAACGAACTCGTATACAGCGACCATGTCGTGGACAATTTCTACTACCGGCTCGTCAAGGACGAGCAGGTGATGCTGATACTCTGCGACACGCTGGGCAACACCATCGACGATGCCGTGGTAAAACGGGGCTCGAAACGGATGAAATACGACCCTGCCACGCGCACCTACAACCTGCCGCGCATCCGCGGCGAAGAGGCCACGGTCGAAGTAAACAACGACGGCGTACTGCATTACATCACCATCGCGAACGAACCGGACTACACCTACCGTCCCGGGTTCTTCAAAACGGCCTGGGGAAAGGTCAAAACAGCCTTCAAACGGGTTTTCGCACCGGGGAAACTGCCCGCGCGGGACAAGTACGACGGATTCGTGGTATTCAGCAAACCCAGGTACAAACCCGGGGAAACGGTGAAATTCAAGGCGCACATCAACCGCAAAGGCAAGCCCCTCGACGGGAAGGTCGACGTGGCGCTCGTTTCGTATTACTCCCCGTCGATAGACACGACCCTCGTATCGCTGGCGCCCTACCGTCCCGGCATGTACGCATGGGAGTTCAGGCTTTCGGACAGCCTCCGCCTCCACCTCGACAAGGATTACACACTCCGTTTCCGGACGGGCGACAAGCGTGCGAATAACGTCACGGGCCGTTTCCGCTACGAGGAGTACGAACTGGGCAAGCTCACCTTCACGGCCAGGGCCGACAAACAGAAATACGCACGGGGCGACACGGTGAGGATTTCACTGAGCGCCGTGGATGAGAACAACATGCCGGTATACGACGGACGGGTAAAGGTCTTGGTCAAACCCGCCAGGTACATGGGCTGCAAATTCCTCGCCCGCACGGCATTCGTCCCCGACCGGCTCTGGGAGCATACGTTCGGCATGGAGGGCAAGTCCACGAAGGAAATCATTCTGCCCGACTCGATATTCGTCGACGGCGTGTCGATGTATTACGACGTCGCCTGCTCGTTCTTCGATGCGGGCAACGAACGCAGGGATGAGCGCATAAGCCTGTACCGGGACGCAAGGCGGAGGCGGATCGACTATTCGGCCGACCAGGGGATGCTCGCCCTGCGTGAACTGTACGACGGCAAAAGCGTCGAAAGCCGTGCCCTGGTAACCGCCTACAACCCGGAATACGGGATCGTATGGCAGGATTCGGTCACATTGCCCTGCAGTGTGCCGCTGTCGTGGATCGTCAGCGAATACGAGGTGCAGAGCGCCACGGCATCGGAGGACATCGAGGTCGGAAAGCTGCCGGGCGAACTGATCGGGCACCGCTTCTTCCGCTGGGACGGCAACGTCCGGCTGGTGGTGAACAACCCCGCGAAATTCCCGTTCTGGTACACGATCTGCATGGGGGACAAGACGATTGCCAAAGGGTATGCCACCGAACTCGACTTCGCGCGCAAGGACAACGGCCGCAAGGGCTATTCGATGCAGATAGCCTATCTGCAGGGGGAGAATGCCCGGACGATACGCGGCGAGCTGCCCTTCACGGAGAAAAACATCACAATGGAGGTAAAGACGGCGGCGACCGTCTACCCCGGACAGAGCGCAAAGGTCGAAGTGGCGGTGAAAGACCGCAAGGGACGCCCGGTGAAAAATGCCGACGTGACGGCCTATGCATTCACCTCGAAATTCGAAGCCCTGCCGCCAGAAGTGACGATCTACGGGAAATCGGCATCGGGAAAGGCCATCACCCCGAAAAACTACGAAGCCGACGAGGATTTCCTCTACAACACCCGCAGCAGGATGGATTGGCCGCTGTGGCGGCAGCGCATGGGACTCGATTCGATCGAATACTACAAATTCCTCTACCCGGAGCCGTTCTACGCCTACACCGAGGAAGTCCCCGGAAGACTCACCCAGCTATCCCCCTATGTGGTCGTCGACGGGGAAGTGCAGGGTATCCATGTCCTGTGGATCGACGAACAACCCCACTATTTCAAACAGGCGCAGCAACTGACGCCGTACAGTTTCCCGATATGGCCGGGACTGCACACGCTGCGGCTGCGCACCTACGACAGGGAGGTGACCGTCGAGAACGTCTATGCGGGCGAAGGGCTGAAGACCATCGTTTCGGTAGACGGCGGACGATCCGCAGTGCAACCCTGGGAGGCTTCCGGGGACAACCATCCCGTACGGATCTCCGTCCGGGAATACGGAAGAAAAGAGAAAGGCATGCTCACGCAGCGCGAGACAGCGCTGCTAACGCGGCACATGATTACGGTCGACAAAACCTTCGGGAAAGCAACCCTGCTCACAGGACAGCCGGACAGGCAATCCTCCTACACGGTTGAAACCGAGCTGCCTGGCATTATAAACGCCGGCGGAGTCTGCTACTACCTCAACGGCATGCAGAAGCAGGCCCGCCGCTACCGCCGGTACAGGCCGCAGGCCGAAGCGGCGATCCTGGCCGGGCCGTTCCCCTACCGGGGATTCACCACCGGGGGCATACAGGTCGGTACGCTCTATTCGGATACACTTGCGGTCAACAGTTTCGAGATCGAGGGCGGCTACCGTTACGACATTCGGAACAACTACCTGAAACAGCAGAGCTGGGAGCAGAACCCGATCCAGAGGCAGCTCGAACCGTTCACGCAGGCGGTCTGCTTCGGGCAGGACGCGCTTACGGCCGAAGCGATCCGCGGCATATTCAGGCGGCGGCTCGCCGACATGGTCGAAAACGAATCGGGGCTGATCTCGGCCGTCCCGCCGATCTCGCTCATGGACAGCTGCCGCAATCGACGGGCAAGTACCCCGCCAGCAGGCTCTACTACGGCACGACGACCGAAATCGACAGGCTGCCGGAGGGGAACCTCCGCGTAGACCTCATCTTCAGGGATACGACCCGCTGTTCGGCCACCATAAGGCTGCGGAAGGGCGGCATCAACTACCTGCGGATGGATTCGCTCGTAAAGGAGCCGGCCGACGACCGCAGCCGCGCGCTGTTCGGGAAACTGGAAAGAATGTTGCGCGTATCGCGCCCCGCGGCACCGCTGGCCGACTATAAGCCCGCGGTCGCGGAGCGGGACAACCCGTTGCGGAACCCGGGACGCATCAGCGAAGCCAACCTGACGGGCAAAGTCGTCACGGGCACCGTGCGCGACCCGTATGGGGAGCCCATTGCCGGGGCATCGGTGCAGATCGACGGGACTAACGTCGGAACCGTCACGGATACGGACGGAAAATTCACCCTTTCGGACACGGGACGGGGAACGCTCGTCGTCAATTATATCGGCTACCGGAATTTCGCCACCAAACTGATCTCCGGCTACAACTATAACATCGCCCTGGAAGAAGATTACAACGCACTGGAAGAGGTCGTGGTCGTAGCTTACGGAAAGTCCGGAAAGAGGGCCGTGGTGGGAAGCACGGCCAATTCCGCGACGGTCACAACGAAAGTGGCATTCGCAGAATTCGACGAGGAAACGGAAACGCTCACAAGTACGCTCGCAGGCATGTCCGCCGGGATACAGGTGCGGGGAACGGGCACAATCGCCGGCCAGGCCCCGATGATCGTCGTGAACGGCGTACCCTACGACGGGGCGCTGTCGGACTTCGATCAGGGAAGCATCCTGTCGATGAACCTCGTCAGGGACGCGAACACAGCAATCTACGGGGCGAGGGCCGCAAACGGGATCATCTTCATCGAAACCACCGACCGGAACGGGGCGGGCGGCGACGGATTCCCGCTCGAGGCCGGCATGCCGAACACGCTGCGCACCGATTTCCACGACGACGCATTCTGGAAACCCCGCCTGACGACCGACAAAGCGGGGCGTCTGACCTTCGAAGTGACTTATCCGGACGACATCACCAGCTGGGACGCCAATTTCATCGTCGTCGGCGGCCGCAGGCAGGCGGACAGGAAGCAACTGCGCATAAAATCGTACAAGCCGCTCAACGCCCAGCTCTCCGTTCCACGCTTCGCCATCGCGGGCGACAGCCTCAATGCTGCCGGACGGCTGACCAACCACACCGGCGACACCTTGTCCGTACGCCGCATGGTCGAAACCGACGGACGGACAGCCGAGGAGCAAATCCGCATCGCCACCTCGCATACGGACGCAATACCCGCCGTCGCAGGGGATGCCGACAGCATCCGGATAGTCTACTCGCTGACGACGCCCGGCGGCTATTTCGACGGGGAGCGGCGTGCGATCCCGATCTACAAGGCCGGAATCCTGGAAACCCACGGGGAGTTCGCCGTCCTCAACGACACCACAGCCCTGCGGTTCACGCCCGACCCGGCGCTGGGTACCGTGACGATCCACGCCGAGGCATCGGCCATACAGGCATTCCTCGACGAGATCGGGAACATCGACCTCTACCCCCACCTCTGCAACGAGCAAATAGCTTCGAAGGTCAAGGCTCTGCTCTCGAAAAAACGGATATACAGCCTGTTCGGACGAAAATTCAAGGACGACGACAAGGTCACGAACCTGCTGCGCAAACTGACGGCCAACCAAAACGACGGCAAGTTATGGGGGTGGTGGAACCGGGAACAGACCGAACTGTGGATCTCGCAGCAGGTCGTGGAGGCATTGCTCGACGCCGAAACAGAGGGGTATAAGACCGGCCTCGACCGGCAGGCACTGACGGACGCGCTGCTTGCCGGCCTGAACCGCCGTATGCCGGCAGCGGCATCCGACACGACAGGGATGCGGAAAAACGAACTGCTCTCGCTGGTGGGGCTTCTGCGCAAGCTGGACGCCAGGATCGACTACCCGCGCTACTGCGCCTTCATCGCGTCGATCCCCGATGCGACGCTCGGCAACCGGCTCCGGACGGCGGAAATGCTGCAACAGCTCGCCCCGGATGGGATGCCCGCCGCGGATTCGCTGCTGGCACTGGCCTCCCGAACCATGATGGGATCGTTGTACTGGCGCGACAAAACACCGCGGGAACCGACTCCCCGCAGGTTCGCGCAGCCGGACATGAGCGACGTCGAGAACACGCTCACGGCATACCGCATCCTGCGCGCCGCGGGCAACCGCAAGGCCGAGTTGGAAAAGATCCGCAACTACTTCTTCGAACAGCGTAAAAGCGGTTCGTGGCGCAACACCTACGAATCGTCGCGGATCGTGGAAACCATCATGCCCGACATGCTGGAAAAGGACGGCGGCGCGTTCCGCGAAGCGAGCCTGACGATCGACGGACAACGGTTCGGCAAATTCCCGCTGACCCGGACATACGCCCCCGGAAAGGAGATAACCGTCCGCAAAGAGGGTTCCATGCCCGTATTCTTCACAGCCTACCAACAAGCCTGGAACGACAAACCGGAACCTGCGGCAGAAGGCTTCACGGTCTCTACCCTGTTCCGCAAGGACGGCAAGCCCGTGACAACTCTCCATGCCGGGGAGCGCGTCGAACTGGTGGCAACCGTAACGGCCGATTCCGACGCCGAATACGTCATGGTCGAGATCCCGATCCCCGCAGGCTGTTCCTACGACTCGAAAGAAAAAGGCGATTTCTGGAAAGAGACACACCGGGAATATTACAAGGAGAAGGTCGCCGTCTTCTGCAAAAAGCTCCGCAAGGGGACGTATACCTTCACTGTCAGGCTCCTGCCCCGCTATACGGGCTCCTACCACCTCAACCCGGCGCGTGCCGAGCTGATGTACTATCCGGTATTCTATGGCCGCAACGAGATGAAAAAGTGCGGCGTGGCCGAGGCACAGGAGACCCGCTGATCCCGGGAAAAAGACATGACGGCAGCGTGACGATTGCGTCCGCTACCTGAACCGCAGTTCAGCGACCACGGCCTTGTGGTCGCTGACATCTTCCGGAGGCATGTAATAACGGATGCCCTCGAAAGCGTCGTCGTAAAAGATGTAGTCGATGCGCAGTACCCCTCCCAGATAGCGGAAAGTACCGCCGTAACCGCTCCCGCTGTCGCGGAAACCGTCGGTCATGTTCCCCTTCATCGTATGGTAGGTATAGGACGAAGGCGTATCGTTGAAGTCGCCCGCAAGGATCACCGGGTAGGGCGAAGCATCTATTTCGACCCGGATTTCACCTACCTGCCCGGCACGGATACTACTGTTGTGTTCCAGCTCGCCCAGTATTCGCTCGACGGGTGCGTCGCGGTTGTAATCTTTCCGGAACCGGCGCCTGAGCTGGGCGATGCCCGAAGTCTGGAGGTGGACGGAGAAGAGACGCACCGTATCATCGCCGACGAGCAGGTCGGCACGCAGGTAGTCGTTGTTCGTATCGGCAAACCGGACGTATTTATGATCGAGAACGGGATAACGGCTGGCCAGGGCCGCACCGCCCTCATGCAGGAAATAGGGCATCCGCCGAGCGAAGACCTTCCCGATGCTGTCGGCCGGAAATTCCCTGCTGTCCATAAACTCCTGCAGGCAAAGCACGTCGACCTGCTCGCGGTTCACCATGCCGGCGATGGCCCTGGCCGTAGCGGGCGTGGATTCCAGTCTGCGGAATCCGTTTACGTTGAGCGTGGCGATGCGGATGTCGTGCGGATTACCCCTCTCCTTAAAATCGGGAAGCTGAACCATGGCTGAAATATACCCCAGGTTGAGTACCAGCGCGACCAGCGGCATCAGCAGGACGATCCATTTGCGGCGAACCGCCCACCAGACCAGCGCAACTACGTTGGCCAGCAGCACGACCGGCATCAGCAATGCGAGCGTCGCCCAGAATCCGCCCTCCCCGGGGGAGACGGACGAAGCATACCGGCACAGGACGGCGGCGACCAGAAGCAGCCCGGTGAGCACCACCGAAATGCCATAAAAAAGGAAAGAAACGGCTTTGCGACCCATTTTGTGCACTATTAAAGCGATTAACGCGTACAAAGATATGCTTTTACAAATAAAATCAGTATATTTGACGATCAAAAAAGACGCGATTTGGAATGAAGAGGATTTTAATCTCTGGCGGTGCCGGATTCATCGGTTCGCACCTATGTGAAAGACTGCTTGACGAAGGAAACGACGTGATCTGCATCGACAACTATTTTACCGGGCACAAAAGCAATATCCGGCACCTGCTGAAACACCCCAATTTCGAAGTCATAAGGCACGACATAATCTACCCCTACATGGCGGAGGTCGAAGAGATCTACAACCTTGCCTGTCCTGCTTCGCCCATCTACTACCAGCACGACCCGATCAAGACGACGCAAACTTCGGTTATCGGCGCGATGAACATGCTCGGCATGGCGCGCTACAACCGCGCCAAGGTGTTGCAGGCTTCGACTTCGGAAGTATACGGCGACCCGCTGGTACATCCGCAGACCGAGGATTACTGGGGACACGTGAATCCGCTGGGGCTGCGCTCGTGCTACGACGAGGGCAAACGCTGTGCCGAGTCGCTCTTCATGAGCTACTACCGCGAACATGGCATCCCGGTGAAAATCGTCCGGATTTTCAACACCTATGGCCCGAAGATGGACATCAACGACGGCCGCGTAGTCTCGAATTTCATCGTCCAGGCATTGCGCAACGAACCGATCACGATCTACGGCGACGGTGAACAAACCCGCTCGTTCCAGTATATCGACGACCTGGTCGAAGGGATGATCCGCCTGATGGACGATACGCCCGACGATTTCACGGGCCCGGTCAACATAGGCAACCCCAATGAATTCACCATCAACGAACTGGCAGCCATCGTCCTGGAACTCACGGGTTCGAAGTCGAAGATCATGCACATGCCCCTGCCGTCGGACGACCCGCAGCAGCGCAAGCCCGACATCTCGCTGGCCCGCAAGATGCTCAACGACTGGGAACCCACGATCCAGCTGCGCGACGGACTGGTAAAGACCATCGCCTATTTCGAGGATATCCTGTCGCGGGGGAGCGTCCGGCACTGATCCGCCCCTGAAATCGGCCCGCCCTTCTTTGAACACCGTCAGCCTGTTGAGCACCGCCCGCCTGTTTGAGTACAGCCCGGCACAATTCCCAATGCAGCCCCAACCCTATTTTTCCAGGTAGTCCCGCAATACGGAGCCAACCAGCCGTATCAGCGTGCGCGTCGGATGCAATGCGGCGAACCCGTTGAGCATTCCCCAATCGTGTACCACGCCGTTGAAGCGCACGGTCGTCACTTCGACGCCCGCCTCGTCCAGACGACGCCCCATCGCCTCGCCCTCGTCGCGCAGGATGTCGTTCTCGGCAACGACGATCAGCGTCGCAGGCAATCCCCGCAGCCGTTCGGCAGAAGCACGCACGGGCGACATGAGGTCGTTGCCGCGCTGAGCCGGATCTGAAACGTACTTGCCGAACATCCATTTCATCAACGGCGCGGTCAGGAACCGCTGGCGGCCGTATTTCACATACGAATCCCAGTCGTACCCCGCATCGGTCACGGGCCACATCAGCACGAGCGTGCGCAGCCGCGGCCCGCCGTGATCCTCGGCCACGAGCGCCGCCGCAAGCGACATGTTACCGCCGACGCTGTTGCCCGCCAGCGCCAGCCGGCTGCCGTCGACCCCGATCTCCCGGCCGTTTTCGGCCACCCATTTCACTGCGGCATACACCTCCTCGACAGCCTTCGGAAAATGCGCCTCGGGCGAAGGCGTATAGTTGACGAATACCGCCGCACAACCCGACTCCACGACAAGGTCGCGCACCAGCCGCCTGTGGGTGGGATAGTCGCCCAGCACCCAGCCCCCGCCGTGAATGAACACGAACGCCGGAAGATGCACGCGCCCCGCCCCCGAAGGGCGGACGAGGTTCAGGCGCAGCGTATACCCTTCGCTTTCGACCGTCCGTTCGGACTCCTCGATGCCCGACAGATCGACATGCACGGCCGCCTGCACATCGGTCAGGACGCGACGGGCCTCCCCGACCGGCAACGATTCGACGGGAGCGCCGCCGTTCAACACTTTCAGATAAGCTTTGGTTCCCCGCGACAGGTGGTCGTCCTGCAAATAATCCGGAGCTTCCTTCAGATGATCCATAACAAACCGTTTTAAAGTTTATGACACGGACTGCAAAGGCGCTGCCACAAACGAAAAAAGCCGGACGAAATGTCCGGCTTTTCGGTATGTCAAAGCGGTTTTTACTGCGCCATGGCATGGCGGAACCCGTCCACCTTGTCCCAGTCGCCGCGCGTGAAGTCGGGCACGGCGACCGGCATGCTGTTGTGTTCGAGCGAAGCCGAGGTCAGCGACCCGATGCACGACCACTCGGCAGCGTCGTAAACGTCCTGATCGAGCGGCAGGCCATGCTGCAGGCAGTAAACGAGGCGATAGTCCATGATGAAATCCATGCCGCCGTGGCCGCCCACCTCGCGCGCCTTCTCGCCGATTTCGCGCGTAATGGGATGCTCGTAGCGGCGCAGCATCTGGTCGAGCTGCTCGTCCGAGAGCCGGTGGTGGGCGTCGGGATCGAACGCCAGACTGCGGATCGGGTATTTCTGTGCGAAGCCCTTCGTTCCCGAGATCGTATGGAGCCGGTTGTAGGGCCGCGGAGAGGTGATGTCGTGCTGGATGAGGATGCTCTTGCCCCTGGCCGTGCGGATCAGCGTCGTATTCATGTCGCCCAACGCATAGGGCCTCTCGGCCTCCGCCGACTCCGCGCCGTACTTCGCCGTGGCGTAGGCGCTCATGCCGAACTGGTCGGACGAGAGCGAGACGAGCCGCTCCATGCGGTCGCCGCGGTGGATGTCGAGCAGCTGGCACAACGGACCTAGGCCGTGCGTAGGATAGGGATTGCCCGTATGCAGCGCATTATGTTCGAGCCGCCACATGTCGACGTAGCCGTG
>OLIY01000677.1_pt1 | contig 30591 bp, 30 predicted proteins | sample 1601431 | NCBI WGS metagenome assembly OLIY01 (sample SAMN04168659, study PRJEB22393) | human gut metagenome | biome: human gut microbiome; feature: stool | host: Homo sapiens | collected 2014-05-12
GCATTGTCTTTCGTATTCCACCCTCAGTAAGATTCTTTTCTCTCATTTTATCTCCATATTTACTTCATTATAGCAATACTAAAATCAAGCCTCCTCTTTTCGTTCAAAAATCGGAGCTTTGCCTGTCCCCTGTTTCTGCTGAACAGATGCAAACTTGATCTGATTTAAACTTTTTCCAAGCTGAAAATTTCGATACAATTCTATTTTTCGCTCATACGCATCACAAATATCGGATATTCTCCGGTCTGACATTTGAGAATCACAATGATACAAATCAGATATTACATCCCTGCCCGGCAGCTTTGATATATCTACCAGTTTTCTGTTCTGAACATACTTCATCAGTTGAAGCTCCGTTGCAGCAAAACTTTCTGTTCTCAGACTTAGCAATGCCTTATTATTATCGGGAATATCCTGCCGTATAAACATTGACTTTCCGCTGTCAAAAATGGGTGCCATCCGCTTAAATTGAAGCGTATCTGCATCCCTCAGAATCGCGATATTATTCAAATGCCGGTCTCGTCCTGATATAATAAAATCCACCTGCATCTGATATTCCATTTCCATTCGCAATTGATCTCCATCAATCCCATGTCTTTTGCACAATGAAATAAATTGCTCATAACTTGACTTATCATTCGGCTGTTTTTCGGATGTAACAACCGCATATGCCGATATAAGTTCCTCTTTTTGTGATGTAAAAAGTTTGGATATGCACCCATAATCATAATCACGCTTTTTAATTTCAAACAAAGCGTACGGGGTATAATTGCCAAATCCCTGCAATTCATGAATTTTACTTGCAATTACTTCATTAATGCTTTCGGTAGAAAAGTTGTCTCTGTTTCCTTTTATCAAATACCGCTCTCCATCTATAATTCCCCACTTCTTTTCAAGTGCCCCCTGAAGCGAACTGTTTGGCGTGTATTTTCCATATATTTTGCTGTCATCAACAGCCGTATCAACCACCATTTCGTTGTGAAAATCATTCTCAAACAAATTGACATCTTTCCATTCAAGCTCAGAATCAATTGGTTTCACCCAGTAATAATCCGTAAGACTTAAACCAAGATTTTTTGTCAGATACTCCTCTGAACATTGAAACCCTTTTTCCCTTAGCATTTCTGCTATTTTCCCCTGCTTAATTGGAACCGAACGATGTTCCCACCACATACTGAGTCGATTTGTGGAAGTTGCAAGTTCCAGCGGAAGTTTTTCCGGTTCTTTTACATTCTGATAATCTGCCCACACAAGCTGACCCATATCATTTAACTCAACCGTTGTTACGACATCATTTTTCCTCATCAAATAGTAGTACATACAACCTTCTCCCTTTCGATCTGTTTCAGGAATTTATCAAGCTCATGCCTGCATATGGGTTCCAGATACAACGGATCTATATTTTGTATCGAAAACAGCAGTTTGGTTTCCGAAAAATCTCCATACTTATATTCCAGGTACAACATATTTCTCCGCACGTAACTTTTTACGCAGGCACCATCTTTTTCATAAATACGTGAATAAGAACACAGTTCAAAAACCTGATCCATTGACATTCCAAGCGCAGCAGCAAGTTTTTTTATGGTTCCAGTAGAGCAATTTTTTCCATCCATCTTTTTATTTACCAGATCGTTTAATGTGCTGTATGGAATCTGCGCAGACTTGCTCAATTGATAGATACTGATTTTATTTTTATCCAGATATTCTTTCAACATTTTGGTCACCTCATTAGAAAAACTACTTTCCGCAGCACTTTTTATATTTTTTCCCACTTCCACAAGGACACGGATCATTTCTTCCAACCTTTGGTGTTTCGCGGCGGTAAGTCGGTTTCATCTCTACATCCATAAATGGATCTCCGAAAGTACGGTTATTATATAAGATGTTCTCTGCGCGGTCACATAACACATCAATCATATTTATGACACTTTCATCCTCCGTGCGGTTTGCCACATCATCTAATATATTGCATGCCTTTGTATATTTTTCTGCATCCGCATAAGCCAACGCGGTAAGAACATCCAGTTCATTGTTATGTACTTTCAAATGACGGGTTACCTGCTCCAATGCCCTGGCTTTTTCTACCCCTCTGTGGTCAAACAGCGCATGATAAATCATTTCCTGTATCTGCGCTGGTATATCTTCCAGTCCCGTTTCCACTTCTACCGTGTCTTCCAGTTTCCTTTCGTCAAATACATCCAAAGAAAATGCACTTTTTCCTGTCAGCTCCTGGTATTCTATCCTTGAATACCCATTCAGCATTGGAAGCCGTGTATTCATAACCTCCCATTGAAGAAGCTGCCATAGACCACAAAACTGTACCAGTGGCAACTCCGCTTCGTAGATTCCCATGTCTTCCAATATCTGGCTGACTCCATAACCACTGAATACATCCACATAACAGGAAATCACAAATTTCTCCGCCTCTGCATGATTTGCCCCAAAATAATCTTTTGCAATCACTTCAGCAACACTCCACTGCTGATCGGTCTCATACAAAGGCTTACTAAATTTCTCCAGTTCTTTTTTCGTGAACTGCTTATAGGAAAGATTTTTTGCATATATTGTTCTTTGCATAAAAACAGTATCCACATCCAGATTTTCCATACACAAAAAACGTTCTTTCGTAGATGACCACTCATGAATCTCAAATTTCCCGGCAATCACACCATTCAGATATACAAAACGCAAAAAATCCTGTTTTTCGATTCCAGTATTCCACTGTTTTTCAAAAATATCATAAAAAGCATTCTGTTCTATCATGCCATAGGCAAGTAAGACCTTCCGAATTTTATCTGAAAACTCTTGCATATCCTCATACTGCTTTTCCCAGTCCGTATGCACAATCCCTTCCAGGCGTTCTTCGAAATCCAGTGCCGGAAACAGATACGCAGCCTCTGTCCCTTCCGGTATCTGCAGATGCCAGAAGCCAAATGCAATTCCCTTTTCAACCGTTCCCTCATCCATTTCATTTTTCTGTTGACAGGCAAACGACTGGAATTTTAAACATTCCTCTATATCCTTTGGGTCAAATACGCAAAAATAGTATTCCGGATGCTTCTTCAATTTATCAAGTACCCTGTCTGCTGTCGGTAAATCCGGCTTGTCGTCTTCCTGATACAATGCATATTCCAGATTCTGCAATATTTCATTTCCCATCCGTTCTAACAGTTCCTGGCTCGTCTTGCGTGGTGTCATTTTGCAGACAGATCCCTTTTCATCTTCCCCGCAAAAATCCCTCCATGCCAATAATTCTTTATCAATTTCCGATGCTGCTGATTCCAGTGCAGATTCCCAATAATCCGGTTCCAGCGTTTTTCCTTCCTTCCTCCGTTCCATTGATTGTCTAACCAGCTCCTGCACCTTCTTTTGAAGATTCTGCATCATATAAATCTGTTCCAGTTTCTGCTGATCCTTTTTTGACGGAACAACCTCTTTAAAATGCATCTGTTCCAGCTGCTGGTTGATGCTTGCCGCATCATATCCCGTCATTTGTTCGCCATCCCAGATACCGCCGGAATCCTCTGTAAAACTGTTCCCTTTCGCTTTCCATAAAAGTGCATAATTTTTGTCATAGTCTTCCATTCTTTTTTCGAAGGTAAGTTTATGCCGCCAGTCATCTCCCATGTCATACACATAACGAACCCAGCTTTCACGCTCTGCAATAGCAGAAACAGAAATTTTCTCCTCCAGAAAATAATCGGTATATGCATCTCTTGCATTTGTGACAATTTCAAAACGGTCTTTTGGTGCTTCAAAAATGTGCATATGTGCATCTTCCCATTCAAAAACGGTCTGTATGACCTGATGCAGATCATAAAAACTGATATGCTCCGGCACAACGACTCTGCGCCATACCGGAGGATGCGTATCTTCTATTACAATTTTAATAACAATTCCTGCCATTTTTCTCTCGTTTCCCTTAAAATCTTCCTTTAAAATCTATATTTCTTCAAAATTTATTTTTGTAAATTTGCACTTTTCTTCAATATTTTATCAACACATTCTTCCCATTTATGTCTTTCCTTGTTTTGATAATACATGATACCCACAACATCGGCAATTCCCCATCCAATCGGTATTGCCCACCAGATTGCATTGACACCAAATAGCGGATTCGGGGCAAATAGATAAGCCAATGCCACTCTTGTTCCAAGAGACAGAATTGTAAGAATAAAAGACATCATAGGTTTATTGATTGCCCTGTAAAGTCCGTATAATAAAAACAGGCATCCAATTCCAAAGTAAAAAACGCCTTCAATATGCAAGTAATCTACTCCAGCCTTTATGATCTGTGGATCAGCATTATCTAAGAAAATCTCTATCATCTGTGGTGAAAATATCCACACAATGGCTGAAACAATCATACAAAATACAGTAGAAACAGCCAATGCCTGTTTCACACCCTTTTCTATTCTGTCAAACTTTCCAGCCCCATAGTTCTGTGATATAAACAAAGAAAATGCATTGCCAAATTCCTGTGCCGGCATATACGCCAGCGTATCAATCTTAACAGCTACTGCAAACGCTGCCATAATTACCGTTCCAAAACTGTTGACAAGTCCCTGAATCATCAAAATACCCAAATTCATTACCGACTGCTGTGCACATGTAAGAAAGGAATAGGTTGTAACCTTATGGAATATCTCTTTTCCGAAATGCCGATATTCTTTTGGAATGCGAAGTTCCGGCATCCGTTTCATGGTAAAAACAGCGATTCCAATACCTGATACTGCCTGTGAGATTACGGTTGCCTCCGCTGCACCCCTCACTCCAAGCTTTAATCCTGCTACAAACCATATATCAAGAACAATATTTAATACGGATGATATTGCAAGAAATATGAGAGGCGTAACCGAATTCCCCACTGCCCTGAGAAGACACGCAAAATAATTGTATATAAATGTAAAAATAATGCCGCAATATATGATTCTGACATAAAGATTCATCAGCGGGTAAACATCCTCTGGAATCTGCAATATCCGAAGAATCGGCTTATTAAATATTACAACAACTGCATTCAGCATTACCGTTACCGTAAGAATAAACCAGAAGGATACCCATATGCTTTCCTTTAATTCGACTTTATTTCCAGCTCCATAAGCCATGGAAAAAACGGCACTGCTTCCCATACATAATCCGATAATTATGGATGTTATGAATGTCATGAGTGTGTATGCTGATCCTACTGCTGCCAATGCTTCTGCCCCGACAAAGTGCCCAACAACCATCGTGTCTGCAATATTATAGATCTGCTGTAACAGATTTCCCAATATCATCGGTATGGAAAAAATCAGCATTGTCTTTAGTATTCCACCCTCAGTAAGATTCTTTTCTCTCATTTTATCTCATGTTTCCTTCATTATAGCAATATACTATCTCCATTGCAGGTACTTGCTTTCTGCATCTTCCTCATTCAGCAAATCCTTAGTATACAGCCAGTTTGTGCAGACGGTCTGCACAAATTCAAAATCATATTCTCTCATTTTCGCTGACTTTTTTCATTATAATATGCCTTTTTTGCAAAAACAATCAATAAAGCGTTTACAATGTTCTCCAAATCCACATCCCAAATCTAATACTCTTTTATTTTTTATATCTGGCAACATAGAAAACAATGCAGGTATTTCAAATAAGTTATTGGCATTTATTTTGTTATCTCTAATCTTTTTGTACCCCTCAAAGAACACTTCGTTATCATATATATTCTGCTGTGCCATCTTATCCTCCATCAACTTCAATTTCATTCTCTATTGTACCACGCACACCTCTTATATTCCACTTACATTCTTCTAAAATATTGTGAAAAGCGGATGGCCAATACATAGCAATCCACTCATAAAATCACCACACTTCCAGACTATCTTCCGCATCCACACATGCTTGCATCTCGCACGATAAAGCCAACCGGGCATACTCCAAAGGGTGTCAATGGCAAGAGCATTTTATGAACACTGAGCATTAGGTGTAGTTTTTTTATTGTGTCAGGCACTTATTTTCCCAATGCAACACAAAAAGAAGTAACTATATTAAAGGAGGACCCTCAATGATAAAATCAGGCAAATTTATTTCTGTTTTACTACTTTCTTCTGCACTTATATGTGCCGCAATACCCAGTCAGTCTCTTCAGGCACAAACCGTCACGATTACAAAAGAGGCTATTTCCGATGATCTCTACTGTGTGACGGAACTTGTTGAAACGTCAGGTTCTGGAATTCAGCCTTTTTCAGCTACCCAGGCCAAAAGCGGAAGCAAAACCGTGCGTTATGAAAACGCTTCCGGCACTACTTTATGGTATGTGACGGTACATGCTTCTTTTACCTATAACGGAAGCACTTCTTCCTGCACAAGCACTAATGTTACCGCAGAAAGTAATTCTTCGGCATGGAAAGTTACCAATAAATCGAGTTGGAAATCCGGGAATACCGGATATGCTTCTGCAACCGGACATCAATATAACATTTTAGGCATGGAAACAAACACACTTTCTCGTACTGTTTCCATTTCCTGTACCAAAAATGGGACTTTACAGTAAAAAGAAAACCGTGATGCATCCTGATATGTACCACGGTTTCTCTACATAATTATCTAAAATTTTTAATCACACAGGAATGTTTCTTTGTTTTGGTGCTATAATTGATTCCAACCAGAAGAACCTCCCCATCATATCCCAATTTTTTCACCAACTGCGTATAATTCTTTTCTTTGATCTGTGTAATCGCTTTTTCTGCAGATTTGTCCCATTTCAACTCGATCAGTAATGCAGGTTTATTGTTGCCTTCAACAAACGATCTGACAGCTGAATTGCTTTCACCAGTTCCTGACGTCTGCCGTTTTTGATTGCACGAATAAACTCTTCCCTGATTTCTTCGTTTGGAATATACACCTCTTTATTGTCTGCATCATATCCCAGATATCCCAGATGCACCAGTAAAGTAAGTACATCATCCCGGCTTTTCATGGAAGTCATGTCATTCTGAAACGACCCGATATCGACCCGGCAACGCTTTCCTCCAAGCATATCGACCAGACATTCCTTCAGACCATCAAAATTTAAATCTATATAAATTCGCAGTGATTCATAAGTTTCTGTCTGTGTCCAGTAATTACTGTATTTTCCGCAAAAAACTGCCTTTATCACCGAATTTGGATTATACACATGCCCGATCTCATCAAAATAATACCCATCGTACCATCTGCGCATTTCCTCATAATCCATATGATGACCGGTACACAGCTTTTTTACCTCATCCTCTGTAAAACCCACATAGGGTGCCAGCGGTCCCGGCTCAAGCATCGTAAATTCGGTAAAATCGGTAAGGGCCGACTGCGTTCCATATTTTTTGATCGGTAAAATTCCCGTCATATAAGCTCCACACAAAAAACGGGAAACCTGAATTCCCTTGAACAATGCGCGCAACAACTGAATATATATCTTTTGCAACTCTGTATTTTCCGGTGCTTCACGGAACAACGCATCCCACTCGTCAATAATAATCAAAAATTTATGCCCGGTTTTTACACTGATTGTAAGTAATATTTCCGGCAAAGAAACGACTTCCTCTGTCACACAATCCGGAAAGGCTTCCCGTAATTCCTTTCCAATGTCACGCTGCAGATTCAAAATTGTATCCTCTATATTCTGTGCATTGGAAATAAACCACGCCATATCCCAAAACAGGACGTCACAATTATTACGATATTTATTGTACCACTCTTTCTCTTTCTCTTTTGTCTCCTCCGGTGGATTTGCTACACGCAAATGTGCAAACAGTTCCCTCGCATCTGCTCCCTTAGAATAAAAAGCGGAAAGCATCTGTGCAGCATAAGATTTTCCAAATCTTCGTGGTCTGCTTGAACACAGCATATTTCTGGAAGAGTTTAATACTGCATTCATATAGGTAATCAATCCGGTTTTATCCACATAATCTCCGGTTTTCATAATGGATGCAAATCCATCCGCAGATGGATTCAGATAAATTCCCATACCACGCACTCCTTCCTAATATCCGTAAATATCATAAATCTCCGGCATATATACCCCCGGCTCTTTGTATACAATGAGTGGTTTTTCCACCGTCAGACGGGATTTGCCGCCCCGCAGCCCCTCTATCAGCACCATATTCGGCTCCTTATCCACAAACGGATAGACCAGCCGCATGCGCTTCGGCTCGATATGATATGCTACCATCTTACTGAAAATTTCCGCAAGGCGGAAGGGCCGGTGTACCATGTAAAAACGTCCACCCTGCTTTAACATCTTTGCACTCTCACGCAGGATATCATCCAGATCGCAGAGAACCTCATGCCTTGCAATCGTCTTGGCATTGGCATCATTCTGGATTCCATGCTGCCCGATCATATACGGCGGATTCGTTGTGATTACTTCAAACGATCCGGCTCCGAAACGCACAGAAGCCTCCTTGATATCTCCGGTCACAATCGTAATTTTCTCTTCCAGATGATTGTAGGCGACGCTTCGCGCCGCCATATCTGCACTCTCCGGCTGAATTTCCAGCCCGGTAAAATGTTCCCCTTTGGTCTTTGCCTCCAGCAGAATTGGTATGATCCCGGTTCCGGTACCCAGATCCAGTGCCCGTTCCCCGGGCTTTACTTTCGCAAAGCCGGACAGCAGCACTGCATCCATGCCAAAACAGAACCGTCCCGGATCCTGAATGATCCAGTAGCCGTTTCTATGAAGTTCATCCAGTCGTTCATGACTGTGGATTGTCACCCCGTTTTTGTTCTCCACGTTCGTTGTTTCCACCCTGATAATTCTTTCTGTCGTAGTTTCGATGCCGCCGGAAATTCCGCTCTCCGCGGTATTCGCGTTTTTCTCCGCCCCCGCCACTGTTTTCACGGTCGGCATTCTCTCCGCGGTCACGATTATAGTTTCTGCCACGGTAATTGCTGCGTTCCCGGTACTCTCGTTTCTCACCGTTTTCATTCTGCTCGCGGTACTCGCGCTTTTCGCCGCGATCCCTGTAGTTTCTTCCACGGTAATTGCCACGGTCTTTGTACTCACGTTTTTCACGTTTTTCACTTCCGGCATCTGTCTCTGGTGCCATACGTTCCTGTGACGATTCTCCGGCAGGCGCTTCATTTTTATCCCGTGTATCATTCCGCTCCCTGCGGTATTTGCCACGGTTGTTTTCCCTGCGGTTCTCCCGCTGCGGACGTTCGTTTTCTTCCTCCGTGCTTCCGTTATCCTCAAGCCCTTCCAGCTCTTTCATTTCCTCATCCGTTACACGGACATCCCTGCGGCGCCGCGATGTAAACTTCAGATCATCTACTGCATATTCCTGCAGTTCTTTTTCTTCTCCGTTATCCACAACAACCTTAACCAGCTGACGCAGCACATTAACACCGGACACTTCTCCATGCATTCCGGTCGGTGTGATTACCGAATCTCCCACCGACGGCAGACGGCTGTTTAAGTATTCGTATGTTTCCTGCTCGTTCTTCAGACAACACATGAGTCTGCCGCATACACCCGAAATTTTTGTCGGATTTAAGGACAGATTCTGTTCCTTTGCCATCTTGATGGATACCGGTACAAAATCGGTCAGATAGGATCTGCAGCACAGTTCCCTCCCACAGATTCCGATACCGCCAAGCATCTTTGTCTCATCGCGCACACCAATCTGCCGCAATTCGATACGGGTGCGGAACACCGAAGCCAGATCCTTGACCAGCTCACGGAAATCAATTCGTCCGTCTGCCGTAAAGTAGAACAAAAGCTTATTGTTGTCAAATGTATATTCCGCTGCAACCAGTTTCATATCCAGCCCGTGCTTTGCAATTTTTTCCTTGCAGATCACATAGGCTTCCGCTTCTTTTTCTTTATTTTTTTCTATAACTTTTTCGTCATCGTCTGTCGCAATACGGATCACCGGTTTCAAAGGCTGGACAACCTTATCGTCATCCACCTCTTTGGGTGGGATCAGCACTGTTCCCATCTCTATGCCGCGCGCCGTCTCCACGATGACGTGCATCGCCGTCTCCAGATCATAGTCCAGCGGGTCAAAATAATAAATCTTTCCCGCACGCTGAAAACGGATTCCTACCACTTTTATCATATTAATTCTCCTTAATTGTCAGTAACAGCAGCTCAATCACAAGATCGAAATTTACATTTGCCGAAATCCGGACTTTCGCTGTCTCAAGTGCACGGATGATCGTCTCAATTCCCTGATACGACCGCTTTGCTGCCTGTTTTTTTATGTCATAAACCTCATCCTTAAAAATGAGTCCGTTTACATCATTGGTTGCTTTCATGTAAAGTACATCGCGGAACCAGATCATCATGAGGTCAAAATAATCATTGACCGTCAGCTTATACTCTGCAATCTGCTTTACTGCTGCTGTCATTTCATACAGATCAATATCTTCCAGACGCTTCATCAGCTGCAGCACCGATGCTTTCAGTTCCCCAAATTCTTCGGAAGATGCCAGCTGAATGGCTTTCCCTACATTTCCCTGGGAAAATGCGGCACAGACATCTGCCTGGTAATCCGGAATGTGATACGTTTTCATCAGGTAAGATTTGATCACATCTTCTTTTACCACTTTGAGATTCAGTGTAATGCAGCGCGATAAAATCGTTGGCAGAAAACTGTCCGCATTTGTGGTCAGAAGCAGGATGACAGCATATGCCGGCGGTTCCTCGATTGTTTTCAGCAATGCATTCTGTGCCTGCTGGTTCATTTTTTCCGCCTCATCCACAATATACACTTTGTAGCGGCTGCTGTATGGTTTTATCACAATATCGTTATTGATCTGGGTACGGATATCGTCCACCCCGATGGTATTCGGTTTTTCGTGGGATACATAGATGATATCGGGCTGATTATGATCCACCGCCTGTTTGCAGGAGCGGCATAAAAGGCATGGTCTTGTCCCTTCTCCCTCACATTGCAGTGCCATGGCAAAAGCCTCTGCAAGCATCATTTTTCCAGAAAGCTTTGGTCCGTTAAAAATATATGCATGGCTGACTTTGTCGAGGGCAATTGCATTCTTCAAATGCCCGATGATCTGTTCATGTCCAATGATGTCTGAAAATCCTGCCATAGCCATCCCCTCCTTGTATCTGTCTAGGTCAAAATATCAAGCAAAAGTCCTTTAATTTCCCCAATACGGTCCAGAATCGAAATATGATCCTTTTCGTCTGCCACCAGTTCGCCTGCCAGTTCATCCAGATTCTTATCGATCAGGCGGATAATGCCATATACCCGGTGGCGTCCCCTGCGGTCAAGAAAATTTTCCCTTGAAAACCGGTGGGAACGGTAAACTAATTCATTCAGAAAGTCTTTGATCAGTCCACGGTACTTTTTCATATCCCGGATGTCCATGTGCTCCGCAAGACGGTTTCCCTGCGCCGTAATATCACTGAGCAGTTCATCGACCTTTGCCTGTAAATCCGCATCCGTGATCGCGCTCGCAAGTGTAAATTTAAACGAACCGTCACCTTCTACTGTTTTTGCCGCCTCCGGCACCTGATTGACTGTGGATATATCGTTTACTTTTATCGCCATATAGAAATCCTCTTACCCCTGCTTTTTTGTCCCGGACATATCCTGCCGGATATATTCCGTGATCTCCTGGATGGTTCCTTCCATATCATTATTTATAAATCGCCGTGTGATACCTGCCTCTGTCAATTTTTCTTCGGAAAAATCTGCGGCATCCGCAAGAAATCTGCGGCACATTTCCTCGTACTGTGGAGTTTTCTGCTGGCGCTCCCTGGCGATCGCCCGAAGCAGCCGCTCGCCATCCTCCACTTCTATATAAATCGGCACCACACAGGACTTTCCGAAGTATCTTTGTATTTTCTGATACCCTTCCAGTGTCACAATATACAGATAACTGTGCGCCGACAGGTCAATTCTTCCATCATCTACCGTAAAATATTTCCAGATCCCATAGACCGTGTGATATGCCCGCAGCTCGATCACCTTGCCTGCGCTTTCCAGCTGCTGTACATGTGCCTCATCCGTAAACACATATTCCCGTCCATCCGTCTCTCCCTCCCTGCGAGGCCGGGTGGTATACGGTACAATGCGTAAAAGTGCAGGATTCCCCTGTTGCATAATCCGGCTGTAGATACTGTCTTTTCCGGAAGAACTCTTTCCCATGACACAATAAATTTTGCCCATTGATCTCTTTCCTCTAGTATAATATATTTGCCGTCATTTCACAACGTTTATACACGTCAAATCCGGCAGTCCCTCTACCTCCAGGCCCAGCCGGATACAATGCCGGATCGTTTCTGCGGTCTGCACGTCAATCGCTTCGCCAGGCACAAGAACCGGAATTCCGGGTGGATACAGATACACATAATCCCCGCTCACCGCTCCCGCGGCTTCCTCCAGCCGGACCGTTTTTTGTTCTGCGTCCAGCGCCTGATCAATCGTCATGACGGTTTTTTGTTCCCGATAGATCTCCCGCGGTGAAATCACTCCGGTCTCTTCCTTCTTACGGACCGTTCCGTCAATACATTCCAGTGCATCCGAAAGCCGCGCAAACCCTTCGTCCGTATCCATAATGGAAGTCATGGCAACTACATAGTTTCCGCTTGCCATCTCCATCTGCAGACCATATTCCCGTAACAATATTTCCTGAAGGGCCTGTCCGCTCATACTGTTTCCGGTCAGAATCAGAAGTTTTCCCGGATCAAATGAGAACGCCTCCTGTTTTGAAAAATCGGAGGGCTGTAATACCTGCAGTGTTTTCAGATTTTTGGTCTTATCCCGAAACTCTGCAAGCCTTCTGCTGTATGCAGCAAACAGCATTTCCCGGTCTTTTTCTATGATCTGCAGACTTTTTTCAATCCCCGCCATCAGAAGGTACGACGGAGAACTTGTCTCATAAATCCCCAGAAATTGTGCGACCTTTTTCTCCGCGATCCGGTCGGAACACAGATGCAGCAATGCGGTCTGTGTAAATGCGGGAAGTGTTTTGTGTACACTCATAATCACGGCATCCGCACCAAGCCTTGTGGCATTTTCCGGAAACTCCGGGGAAAACCCGAAATGCGCTCCATGCGCTTCATCCACGATCAGCGGAATCCCATATGCATGCACGATATCCGCAATGTTTTTGATATCCGATACGACCCCGTCGTATGTCGGGGAAGTAATGACAACGGCCCGGATATCCGGTGTCTGTTCCAGCTGCTTTCGCACCATCTGTGGTGTTACCTGCCCCTGGATGCCGTAGGCGGTATCTTCCGGATAGAGATAAACAGGAACCAGCTGCCGCAGATACATCGCGTGATATACCGCTTTGTGACAGTTTCTCGCCATAAGGATTTTTTCGCCCCGTGGGACTGCTGCACTGATCGCCGCAAGAAGTCCGCAGGTACTTCCGTTTACCAGATAATACGTTTTTTTTGCACCATACAGATCTGCCGCTTTCTGCTGCGCCTCCTGCAGAATTCCGGATGCATGGTGAAGATTATCAAATCCTTCAATTTCTGTAATGTCAATGGCATAGGGATTGGCAAAAGGCAGGAATGCCCGTTTATGGCCGGGCATATGAAACGGATATATGTCCGATTGTTCCAGTTCATTCAGTTTTTGTTCCAGCATATTTCCTCCCTATCCCAAGAACCGGCCAAGTTCCGGCATCCAGTCATCAAAAAAGATCTCATTGCGGCAAAGACTCTCCCAGATCGGGGACACAAACACCAGAATCAGATCGATTGCGTCTTCCCAGGGAACCTCTGCCAGCCCATGGTTACGCAGATACTTTTCCCAGCGCTTGCGCATATATGTGTAAGCCCGGTATTCGTCCAGCTGCTTTAATCTCTGCTCTTTTCGCATCTTCGGAGATGCAGCGGTAAGCACCGTCAGTTCCTCCAGCACATAACGCCCGCTGAGCGGCTGTGTCCGGAGCAGCCGGTATGCATCATAATAACTTCCCATGCTGCCGATCAGTTCCAGCTTGTCCATGATCGCAAACAAATCATAGCTCAGTTCACTCTCCGGCGAATACACCAGATAGGAAATTTTTCTGCCTCCGCCCACTGCAATCAGTTCTTCTTCTCTTGTTCCCGGAATCTGGCTGATCGCACCAAAACTATAGATCTCAATATTCAGCGGAACTTTCATATCAAAATACCCGGCGGTCATGCTAAGCCGGATTCCGCCGCTCAATGCCGTCACCGTACCTTCCCAATGGATTTTCTGTGCATTTTCTTTTGCAAAAAGTGTTGTTTTGATATGTTCGCCCATTGCGATGGATAATCGCTGACCGGGCTGCAGTTTGTCCGGCGTGAGTTCTTCCTCACTTCCCTTATAAAAAAAGCGGATGCGCTTCTTGGCGCGCTGCCGATATGCTTCTTCTCCCAGAAGCGGCAGGCTCATCAGCCATAAAAATTCACGGTATGCAGACGTACTGACACGCAGCATCAGATCTTCCACCGCATATCCCCACAGGAGATCCGCAAATGGAATGGAGAGCATTTCGCTTCTCTTTTTCAGTTCTGTTGCCTCACATACACCGACTTTCATTACAGCCACACTCCGATCAGACTCTGTACCTTTCCTGTTACTTTTCGCGCTCTGGCATATTCCATCAGCATGGAAATATCTTTATCATTGTCCCGGATATAGGACTGGACCGCCTCCCGGAAAATCGCCCGGTCAAGCTTTGCCTCATATTTCAGGCAGTCACAGATCATCCGTTCCTTATCATAAATCTGAAACGTCAGTCCATTCTGCTCAATCGTTGTGGAACCAAGTTCCAAAGCTTCCGGCTCTGTATAGTATGGGATTACTTTCGGATAATCCATCTTAAACCGCGACTTGTGGCCCGCGACTTGGATGTATTTTTATCCACCGCTAAGTGCCATCCGTAAGGCTTTTCCCGGATATATCCATACGCATAGAGCGCACTTTCCATGCACAGACGCGCATCCGGAAACAGCCGTGCGATCAGTTCTTCCTCGGAAAAGCGGTCGATCCGGTCGGTATAATAACCGTTTTTTATCCGCACCAGTGTCCCGGCTTCCACAAATTCCAGAATCTTGCGGTAATCCACATCAAGTGCCGCAAATTCTTCCTTTTTTACGATGCCGCCTTTTTCATTAATGAAAGCGCGCAGTTTTTCCAATGTTTCTTCTGATGATTTACTCTTTTTTGTATTTGTCGACATTTTCCGCTCCATAAAAATTAACGTGGTATTTCACTTCGTATTCTACCTTTTCCTGTGGAATTCGTCAAGAAAATAGTATATAGTAAAGATAATCTGAAACTGTAACAAAGGAGATCCCATTTTGAATCAGAAAAACCAGCTGCGCAAAAATCCTTCCCGCGAGACATGCGAAAGCATCATTCGCCGGATTCTCATGACCGAACTTACCCAAAACGGAAAAAACCGGCACTTTCGGAAAGCTACCGATTTTATGAGTTATTTTGAATCTCTGTATCCGGCATCGGATGCCCTGACCAAACAGGTGCAGCGCGCCGTCCAGTCTTTGCATATGCCGAAGGATGCCGATGGATTTTTTATTGTGGACAAGACAGCTGCACAAGTGGAACAGGAACAATGCTTTGGGAAATTATTTGCAGATGCAAATGTCTCCCTCCATCCAATGGAACAGGTAGAGACCGTTTTCCTGTCCGTACCCTCCCATATGCAGGAACTTCTGCTGCATACATTCGAACAGAGTGATCTCTTTGCCGGACAGATTCTTACCATCGTTCGCACCGGTAATGGTCTGTTAATTTACACCGAAGACAAAAAACAGCTGCTTTCATTATTAAATCGTCTGATAAATCAGCAGTAATTTTGTAATGTCGTTTATGCGTCAATTTTATAGTTTAATGCATTTAATTTGTCTTTATTCCTGTTTGGCGTCTTTATTTTTGTCTTTTTGTACATTTCTGTCCTTTATAGGTTAATGTAAAGCATGCCGGATTATCCACTGTTCCTCCGCGGATAACCGGAACAAATCCATGATTCTGCAATCCAGCCGTTTCTGGCAAGTCTCTGCTGCCTCTTTTCCCATTCCACAAATCAGCGGCTCGGTCATCGCTATAATTTCATTCTGTATCGCTTTCCCAACACGCGGAATCGGAATATGCTCCATATGCGCCCGCAATACTTTTATGGAATGGAATTCCTTCTGATAAACAAACTGAGAAACACTGGAATTTAAAATTGCCAGAATATATTTGATCTGCATTCCCTCGATCTTTGGGATCACAATGTTGCAGCTATTCAAAGAAAGCATCTGCCGGTCATCATAAGCCACCACCAGCTGATTGCTGATAAAACGGTACAACAGTTTTTCCGGTGCCCGGTATATCTCCAGAGGTGCAACCTGCTGAAACTGTTCCGGTTCAAACCGCAGATACTGTTTTACCGGATTTATGTGGTATTTGCAAATATCTGTACCTTTCAGTACCATCTCCGAATGTTCCGTTTTCTCTGCGGAGAGAAACTTTTTGTTGTTTCCGGTAACAATGCCAAGTGCAAAATCTGCATGATCGGCCAGATAACAGACGGGAATGGAATTTTTTATTTTCTCCAGCACACGATACTCTTCATCTGTCATCCGAAAACTGAAATTTTCCGGCACTACCGTCCGCTCCATTGCTATGATAAATGTACGTGTCCGGTCTTCTATCCGCATCCCCACCGTTGACAAAGGCTTTCCGGTCGCAACCAGCTGCAGCAGAATGCAGGGACACTGTACCCCGTCAAACATATCTCCCAGAAACGTAAGGGATTTTACAGAACTTCCCTGAAGCAGAATTGTGCGGATGCGCATATGTGCCTTTACATTTAAGACCGCTTCCGGCAGCACAAAAGCCAGCGTTCCATCCGGAACAAGAATCTCCAGAGCCCGTTCGATAAAAACATCATAGGACTCGGTATTTCTTCCGGAAGCCGTGGCATATCTGGCCTTTAACACTGCTTTGTCTTCATTGGAAAAAGCATAGCCCCACGGCGGATTTCCAATGATGGTATCAAATCCTGTTCTGTCATATTCTGTGAGAAAATTCTTCTCTGTAATATGTTCGCAGATCTCCTCAACATCCGCGTCCGGATATTTCAGAGCCATATTGAGTCGTGCGATACGGATACTCACCGCATCGGTATCCGTGCCATAAATATCTGCCAGATCCACACTTTCCGGCAGCTGAAGCAGGAAATTTCCGGTGCCGCAACACGGATCTAACACTTTTCCCATATGTTCGATATCCAGATGGGAAATCAGTTTTTTTTACAACTTTTGTGGGTGTATAGTATGAACCATGCGCTTTCCGGCTTCCCATATTTTTACAGGAAAGATATATAAGTCCCAGAATGTCTTCTCCCGGCTCCCAGATGTATTCATGTGCAAAAAATGCCGGATATTTCTGACAGAAATCCATTGCCCTTTGTCTGTCACCAATCAATGCATCCAGTAAGATGTCATATTTCCCTATAGAAATTTTTCCCTGCAGATATTGGAAAAACAATGGTTTCTGCCCGAATAACTGCAACGCACAGTCTGCCACAAAATAGGATATCACATCAGAGGTCAGCAGAATTTGTTCCCATGTTATCTCGGAGAGCAGTTTCTGCAAAACGGTAAGGTTCTTGCAGTTTTGGGAAACATAAGAACGATATAACGCATTTCCGGAAACATATTTTTTATTTCTGCGGCTTTTTAATGCCACATTTTTTTCTGACCGGATTTCATTTTCTATGATTGCAATATCCTTTTCATCAAAATAGGGCATCCCGTTTTTTATATATTGGGGAGTTATCTTTCCAAGCTTTACCCAGTTACGACCGGTAGCAATCGATATGGATAACTGCTCACATAACTCCTTTAACGATTTGTCATGCAATTTCAAATTCTCCTGGTTACCTGCTTTTTAAAAACGCCCGGCAGTCGGAAGCTGCCGGGCATTTTCTGTATTTGTCGACATTTTCCGCTCTGTAAAAATCAACGTGGTATTTTACTTCATATTTTACATTTCCCAGTAATATTAGTCAAGAAAATAGTATATCCTATAAAATCTGCGCACCGTTTTACCAAAAAAGGAAGCCGATTTTAAACAGGCTTCCTTTTCGTATTCGTGAATCGCTTTTATTTTGTAATTGCATTTACAAATCTTTTTGTAATTTCCCGTGGTCTTGTGATTGCGGTACCAATCACTGCCGCATATGCACCACACGCAAATGCTTTCTGTAACTGCTGCGGCTCCCAGATTCCACCCTCTGCAATCAGCGGAATTGTCAAATCCTGTGCCAGCTTTTCTAACATTGGAAAGCACGGAATTTCTGTACCTTTGGTATCCGGCGTATAACCACAAAGTGTGGTTCCAACAATGTCAAACCCAAGTTTCTGTGCACGCATGCCATCTTCATAAGACGCACAATCTGCCATAAAGATCATATCCGGGTACTTTTTACGCACTTCCGGGAAAAATGTTTCTATGGTGCTTCCATCCGGTCTTTTTCGGTTTGTTGCATCCAATGCAATAATATCCGGTGCGGCTGTCATGATAGCATCAATTTCTTTCATGGTTGGTGTGATATAAATTTCCGAATTATCATAGTCTACTTTATATAAACCGATCACTGGAAGATCCACTTCCTTTTTAATTGCAATAATGTCTTCCGGTGTATTTGCGCGAATTCCAACGGCACCGCCTTCTTTTGCTGCAAATGCCATCCTCGCCATAATTTTTGAACTGTAAAGAGGCTCGGTCTCCAATGCCTGACAGGAGACGATCAAACCGCCTTTTATTTTATCAAATACATTCATCTCTTATTTCCTCCTTTTTGCAAATTCTGACAACCAGATAGGATTTGTCCATGCCGTGTGCCCATGTTCATCTATACATTCTGCACGAATATATGTTTCTTTTCCTGTTAACGGATAAAATGCTTCTGTCAGAGGGACTCCATGTTCCGCCAACCGGGTCACACCCAAAGCTACTGGTCCGCCAACAATCATATTGATGCGTTCTACTGCACTGCAATTAACGACAAACTGGTTATTTTCCACCTTCCAGTCATATATTTCCGGTCCTGAAGAAGAATAATATTCCCCATTCAAAATTGCCTGGCAGATTGCTTCATGGGAAAGTTCTTCCGCCTGCACAACAATATATCCTCCAAAAGAATCCGGAAAACTTCCTCCATTATGATTATCATCTGTCGCATCCGCATTGATATGCCTGCCACTGCGAAGCATCAGATCCCAATAAGTCACATCATACCCCGTACCACACTCATTAACGGTGTTATAATTAAAAATCTCCAACATATTGATATCCGGAATATTGATAAAATCTTCCGGCCTTACACGTGACCAGATTGGGTGATTATAAGTCACGATACAACCATGATTCTTTAATCTCTCTGCAAGTTTTTTCCCTGTTTTATTTCCATCCCAGTCCGTCCCGTAATAAATATCAGGCTCTACTTTTTCCATATGTGAAAAGGTACTTTCCAATGCACCTTTTTGCATGCTCTCTGTTCCGAGAATTCCATTCATATGATGCAGTCTGACCGTATTTCCCTCATCATCAAACAATACTGCAGTAGCCTCCACCCCCGGAAGAATAAGAAAATTCTTTTCCCCCAGCTCCCGACGGTAATCCGTATAAAAATCGCCCCTTTCTGAAAGTACAATCCGGGCATCTTCCCATCCACGGAAACTACTTTCAACAATCACACGCTCTTTCCTGCTGTATGCAATAATATACGGCTCCTACCATACCTGCCTCATTCTTCAATGCAGCTGCACAGATTTCAAGATCTTTTGCAAAATTTGGCATCACATGTTTCATCACATATGATCTGACAGGAGCAATAAAAAGATCTTCCTGTGCAGAAACTCCTCCGCCAATTAATATCTGCTCTGGATTAAACATATGCACAAATCCAACAAGCGCTGAAGCAATCACCTCTATCCATTCCTGCAGGATTTTCTGCACCACCACATTTCCTGTCGTTGCCTGTGCAAAAATCCATCGCCCATCAACTGGTGTATCTGCTGCCCCTGCAATCGCACCTTCCTGTATTGCCCAACGGACTTTTCGTACCAGTGCTGAAGTCGATCCATAATGCTCAAGACATCCCCGATTTCCGCAAGTGCACATTTCCCCTTCATACTACACCGGAATATGTCCAAGTTCACCCGCAAATCCACTTGCTCCGAGCAAAATCTTTCCATTCATGAGAATGCCGCCACCTACACCTGTTCCAATCGTGACAACGACAACATCTTTTTTGCCCTTTGCAGCACCAATCCACGCTTCCCCAAGAGCCGCTGCATTCGCATCATTAAGCACTTCTGTCGGAATATGGAATTCCTGCTCCATCACCTGTCGAATCGGGCTGTTGATCCAGTTTTTAATATGTCCTGCGGTTCCTTCGACTACTCCTTTTTTTGTAGAGATTGCTCCCGTTGCTGACACCCCGATTCCTGCATATTCAGAAGCATTCTCACGATATTTTTCCAAAAAATTATGGCAGCTCTTCACTACCGTCTGCAAAATAGGTGTTTCATATCCATCAAAATTTACGGCATAAGTTTCTGTTGCATGAATCGTGCCATCTTCATCTACACTTCCAATCTTTACTGCCGTTCCTCCAATATCAATTCCAATATACTTTTTTTTATTCATCTTTATCCTCCGTGTGTTCCCCTTTTGCACGAATAGCAGACAGGGTTGCCTTATATTTTTGTGTTTTAAAGTAAGAATCATTTGCAAAATAATAAGAGTATAAAACATCCATAATTGCTAAAATCGAAAATTGCGGTGAAATTTTTGTTCCTGTATCCAGATTTTTTAATGCTGCTACCTGAATTACTTCCTGCGATTCCTTTGCAACGGATGACCCGGAAACTGCTGTTATGCATATAATACTTGCACCTCTGCTTTTGGCAATCCGAATACTTTCTAACACTTCTGCCGTCTCCCCACTTAACGTAATGGCAATCACAAGTGTTTCCTCCCCCGCCAGTGCTGCACCTATCTTCATCATATGGGAATCTGTAACTGCATTAACATCCATCCCGATACGCATGAAACGCAGCTGGAATTCTTCCGCTGCATAACCGGAATTTCCGATTCCAAAAATCAGTACACGTTTACTGATGTTAAGCATTCCCGCCACCCGCCGGACCTGCTCCTCATCAAGAATCCGAAAATTTTCCTGTAACAGTTTCTGGTACGAATTTTGTACGCGACGCGCAAATAATCCGACATCCTTTTCTGTTCCCTCGCTTTTTTGTTCAAATTTTAAGTCTCTTTCATAAGAAAAAATAAATTCCCGATATCCTTTGTATCCGCACTTCTGGGAAAACCTTGACAAAGTAGCCTCAGATACATACAGCACACGGGATATATTTTTAGAAGAAAAATCCATATCATCTTTATTACCAATAAAAAAATCTGCCACACTGCGTTCAACCGCTGTCATTTTTTTATAGGATGCTTCTATTGTCTGTTTTGTCTCATTTTGAAATGAGATCATATAATCATCGTTCATCTGTTCTCCACATCATCATCTGTTCCATATATCTTTCCACATATAACGCAATTTCCTGCTGCGTCCTGGCACCCGGATGCCCATCTGTTCCCATGCCATTGACCGGATTCTGCAACGGAAGCTTCAGAAACTCTGTGCCACATCGCTGCGCGGTTTCCTGTACTTTTTCACATAATGTCTGTTCCATCAGACCATACAGCAGAAGCATTTTCGCATCAGCAAAAACCTTCTTCAGCTGCTGTATAAAATCCGTATATTTTTCTACAAACGCACGCTCGCGGGAAGGAATCTGCCTCACATAACTTGCATCATTCGTCCCCAGATTACACACGATCAGATCTGGAACTTCGTTTTGTATATAGGGAAAAATTTCGGGAAGAATGTTTTTCGTATAAGGTGTATCCTGCTCCGGGGCAATCCAGCGGGATAATACCCCATTCCCACTATATGCAACAATCCTGCTGTCTGCATGAAGCATCTCTGCTGCCTGATATGCATAAGTTTTAGTCACATCTTCATCCGCTGTCCGGAATGCACTAATCCCATTTATTCCATCCACTCCATATCCAGCGGTAAGCGAATCTCCTATGAAAAGCAAATGGCGGGATGGAATTGCATCTCTTGTAACCGGGGCATCCGTAATAAGATTTGTGATCCACACATTGCCATATTGTTCTTCCGTCAGTTTCACCAATCGGATCCTGACGGTTTCGGCTGCTTCCTGCTGGTAAATTATATATTTTCTCTTACCCGGCACTGCCCGGATTTTTTGCCGGAACTGCTTTTCGTCATTTATAAAAACCCCAATAAATGCATCTTCCTGTGGTGCAATGCTTTGTGCCGCCATTTCCACGGTAACAACGCTTGCTGCTGTTACAAATGCAATCCCAGATGCAGACCAGCAAAGGTGTAACCCTGACGTTTCTTTGTTTGTAATTCCCAATATTCTCACTTGTTCCCACCATACCATTTTCTCCACTTATGCCTGCCTTTTTATTTTACATGCAATTATAGCGAATCTACCTATAAAATACAATCTTTAGTCATAATTTCTGAAAGTAGTTTCCGCAACAGTTCCTATACTTCCTTATATTTGTGTTTTCACTCCATTTTTTGATAGTTCTTTCCGTTTTCTTCAAAGATATAGCTTTTTTGGCTTTTTAATTCTATAATCATTCTCAAATAAACGAGAACCATAACAAGGAGGACATTTATGAGAATCTACAAAACAAAAAATTATGATGAAATGAGCCGCAAGGCAGCAAATATTATCTCCGCACAGATGATTTTGAAACCAGAATCAGTACTTGGTCTCGCCACAGGTTCCTCGCCAATTGGAACCTATAAACAGCTCATCAATTGGTATAAAAAAGGGGATCTGGATTTCTCGCAGATCCACAGCATCAATCTGGATGAATACAAAGGACTTGACGCATCCAATTCGGAAAGCTACGCTTATTTCATGCGTCACAATCTTTTTGATCATGTAAATATCAAACCGGAAAATACCTATATTCCAAATGGTATGGAAGAAGATGTTGATAAAGAATGTACCCGTTACAATTCCATTATCCACCAGCTTGGCGGCATTGATTTACAACTTCTTGGTATTGGTAACAATGGACATATTGGCTTTAATGAACCATCCGATACATTTGCAAAAGAAACCCACTGTGTAGAACTGACAAAAACAACCATTCAGGCAAATGCCCGTTTTTTTGATTCCATTGATGAAGTTCCTACTCACGCATATACAACCGGAATCAAAAATATTATGGAGGCAAAACATATCCTGTTAATCGCAAATGGAGAAGGAAAAGCAGATGCCCTGTATCAGTCCCTGTTTGGTCCAATTACTCCCCAGGTGCCCGCATCCATACTGCAGCTGCACGATGATGTTTCCATTGTTGCCGATGAAGCTGCACTATCACGTATCATTGAAAAAAATCTTATTTAATATTTATTGCTTTTGTAAAGGAGTTCCTTATGATTATAAAAAACGGACTTGTCTGGGAAGAAAGCGGATCTTTCCTGACAAAAGATTTGCATATTGATAGCGATACCCATCGCATCGCAATGGATTCTGCTGATACGGCAGATGACACCATTATTGATGCATCCGGTCTGTATGTAATTCCAGGACTTGTCGATATCCATATTCACGGTGCTATGGGATGTGATTTCAGTGACGGCAGCGCGGAAGGACTTTTAAAAATTGCAAAATATCTTCGTTCCTGCGGCGTAACAGCTTTTTGTCCAACCTCCATGACTTTACCGGAAAACCAGTTGCTGACAGCCTTTGCATCGACGCGCGAAATTCCAGATGACAATAGCCATGCTTTTATCGCAGGAATCCACATGGAAGGACCATTTCTCTCTCCTGAAAAAAAAGGTGCACAAAAAGCAAGCTATCTTCGCGCACCGGATATCGATATGTTCCGACGTCTTTCCCAGGCATGCGATAACAAAATCCGCATCATTACGATTGCACCGGAACTTTCAGGCGCGGATGCTTTTATCCGGGAATTTCATTCCCAGCTGACCATCTCCCTCGGTCATTCCACGGCATCCTATGAAATTGCCCAAAACGCTTTTGCTGCGGGAGCCAGTCATGTCACGCATTTATTTAATGCCATGCCACCATTGCATCACCGGAATCCAGGTATTATCGGTGCAGCCACTGACTGCCCACATGCCATGGCCGAAATAATTTGTGACGGCATACATATCCACCCATCTGTTATCCGGAATACCTTTCGTATGTTTGGCGAAGACCGCATGATATTGATCAGTGATGCCATGCGTGCCACAGGTATGGACGATGGAACATATGAACTCGGAGGACAACCTGTAACGAAAAAGGGACGGCTCGCCACCTTAAAAGACGGAACTATTGCCGGTTCAGCAACAAACCTTTTTGACTGTATGAAAAATGCAGTAAATTTTGGCATTCCACTTGCTGTCGCTGTCAAAGCTGCCACCTACAATCCGGCAAAAAGTATCGGGTTAGAACATACCATCGGCACTCTTGCGCCTGGTGCAAGAGCTGATGTCCTTCTCCTTGATTCCGATCTGAACATTGTTCGTATCATATAAACCCCTGTTGTAAAAACGCCCGGCAGTAGGAACCTGCCGGGCATTTTCTTATGTACTCTATAATTTCTATCTTGGGTCCGGACGATGCTTCATATCACGGATCGGAATATTAGCAACAAGTGCCGGTACCGTTCCGTTATTGGAATCGGACTCTGTCTCGGTGATTTTTACATCAAGCGCCTCCGCATCAATATCCATGTAACGTGAGATCACTTCAATAATGTCATTCTTCATCATCTCCATCATCTCGGAAGAACAGTTGGCACGGTCAGAAACCAGCACCAGCTTCAGGCGATCCTTTGCGACGTTGCCGGAAGTCTTCTTCTTAAATAAATCCATTATTCCCACAATAAGTACCCCCTCTAATTCTTCTTAAAAATATCCTTCAGCTTCTCAAGCATTCCCTGCTTCTCATTCAGATTCAGGAATGGAACTTCTTCTCCCATAATACGGTGGCAGATATTGGAATATGCTTTTCCTGCCAGACAGTTGGTTCCAACCAGTGGCTCACCACGGTTTGTGGAAATAACGATCTGCTCATCATCCGGCACGGCCCCGATCAGGTTTACTGCCAGAATATCGGTTACATCATCTACCGTCATCATCTCACCGCGCTTTACCATGTCTACACGCAGACGGTTTACAATCAGGTCAATCCGTTTCATCTCGTTTGCCTCAAGGAGTCCTACGATGCGGTCTGCATCACGGATCGCAGATACTTCCGGTGTCGTAACAACCAGTGCACGGTCCGCACCTGCTACCGCATTCTTAAATCCCTGCTCGATACCGGCCGGGCAGTCCAGTAAAATATAATCAAACTCTTCGCGAAGCTCATTGATCAGCGCAACCATCTGCTCCGGTGTGACAGCATCCTTATCCCTGGTCTGTGCGGAAGGAAGCAGGCATAATTCCGGATATCTCTTATCCTTGATCAAAGCCTGACGGATACGGCACTTTCCTTCTATAACATCTACCAGATTATATACAATACGATTTTCCAGACCCATAACCACATCCAGGTTACGCAGTCCGATATCGGTATCAATCATTACAACTTTCTTGTTTAACTGTGCAAGACCTGTACCAATGTTTGCTGTGGTTGTGGTCTTACCTACACCACCCTTTCCTGATGTGATAACGATTACTTCGCTCATGAAACTTATTCCTCCTACGTCCCTAAATGTTATTTAATATATTTTTGGTGATTGGCTCAATATAGATATTTCCATCTCTTGCAATGGCGATCTGTGCTTCCACTTCCGGTGTCTTTGACCGGCGGAGTGTACGGCGTTTCGGTTCCGGCTTGTCCGGACTCTTTGCGATCAGATCCCCAATCTGAATCTGGATCGGCTGCATATCCAGCGCAAAAATAAAGCAGTTACGATCACCCATACATCCTGCCTGTGCGTTACCTTTTAATGCCCCAAGAATCACAATGTTTCCCTGGGAAATAATTTTGGCTCCCGGATTGACATCGCCAATGATCGTGACACTCGATTCACTCGAAATCACCTGTCCCGACCTTAAAGTGCCACGATAAAACTGCTCCGGCCCGTTTCCTGCTGCGGCATTCTCATACTGCTGCTGTACGGCATCGTAAAACGCCTCGACCTGTTCTTTCATGACAGCTTCCTGTCTTGTTCCATTTTCAACGATACACAGGATTTCAATCGATGTGTTGCTTTCAATTGCTGAGATGATCTGCTGTTCTTCCTCTTCCGAAAGTTTTCTTCCTTCAAAGGACAATGCCAGTTTTGCATTTTTAAAAAATGTACTGGATGCTTTGAACTTTTCGACAACATCCTTCAATAACTCATCAAACCCAATCTCCGGGTCTAAGACAAGATTAATTCCGTATTTATTACTTTTTATCGTAACAGATTGTGACATGGTAACCTCCAATTTCATTATTAAAATGAAATCCATCAATTGTAATTATACCTGTTTGCGGCAAATACGCAAGCATTTTCGATTTATTTGAACGATTTAAAAAAACCTGTCCTTCCTGCGATTGTATTTCTTTCGTTTCTTCTCACGAAAACGCATTTTATCATTTTTTTTCGTTTTTCTCTGATGACGGATCACATAAAAATTATCATATGCCCGTTTTGCCAGAAACAACAGAACCACTGCTGCGACAATAACCACTCCCGCAACAATGAGCCATGCAGGATCGATCCGTATGACACGTTCATTTTTCTTCTGCCCGCTATCGGTATTGACGTAATAATTATCTTTTACCTTTGCTCCGGTTTTTACTATATCCACACTGCCGACCTCATGACCGGCATATGTGTATGCAAGCCTTGCAACTTTCTTTTTTCCTTTTGCAGATTCTGTCTTTTTATAGGATGCATCAGAAAACTGTGCTCCTTTTGGCATAATGATATAAGCATCCTCATCCAGCTTTACATAAGGTTCACTGTTGTTCAAAACCCCATAATTTTTTCCGTTGTCCTTTGCCAGACCCGCATCGTTTTCCGAAATATTCAGCGCCTGGAAATTTTCAAAGCAGTAATCAAATAATTTTCTGGTATCCGTATAATGATCCGGTGTTGCCGCATCCATCACCACACACACCAGAGTAATTCCGTCTTTCTCCGCAAAAGACACCAGAGTATTATTCGCCACTGTCGTGTAGCCGGTTTTTCCGCCAGTACAGTATTTGTACAAATGAGAGCTGTCCCCGCGAAACGGGTAGATCATTTTATGGTGATTGTGACACGGATATTCCGCCTTGCATTTATTGGTCTTCGGAAGTGTATAGCTTGGACTGCCTGCGATCATCCGGAACGTCTCGTTTTTGTATGCCTCTGCGGAAATCAGTGCCATATCATACGCGCTGACCCAGTGATCTTCATCCGGCAGACCATTACAGTTATTGAAATGCGTATCCGTACATCCCAGTTCCTTTGCACGCTTATTCATCAGGTCAATAAACGTCCGGTAATCACCACCCAGTTTCTGCCCCACATGCTCCGCAACCGCATAAGCACATTCATTGGCAGACTCCAGCATAACCGCATACAGACACTGCTCCATCGTCAGTTTTTCTCCAAGATTCCGGGCAATATGGGAAGTATCTCCCTCATTTTTAAATACCGCATCCGCAGAAAACGTAACGACCTCATCCATATCACAGTTTTCGATTGCCAGAAGAACCGTCATGATCTTTGTGATACTCGCCGGATAATGTTTCTCGTGACTCTTCTTTTCATATAAAACGGTGCCGGTATTGACTTCCATCACAATGGCACTTTTAGACTGCGTTTTTACCCCGTCCGGCCAGTACTCATCTGCACGCACAGACAACGGTAACATGAGTAAAACCGTGCATACGGCAAGAAAAAATGCTGTTACACGAGTGTATTTTTTTATTTTCATAAGGCTCCCCAATTCTTGATTTTCTTATATTTATAATACCATTATTTCCATAATCGTTCAATTTTTATTTGCCGAACGGACGAAATTTGTATATAGTAATAGTATTCTTACAGTTAGCAAAACTGAATTTATCTTTTCCAAGGAGAAATTACTATGAGACTAAGAAATATACCGGGTGCCAATGAAGCTGTGGCAGCCAGCCCATATTGTATACAGAATGCGGCAGAACACCGCGGACAATGGCATGCCTTTTTTGAAAATGACCATCCGATCCATATCGAAATCGGCATGGGAAAAGGCAGATTTCTGATGGATCTTGCTGCGTTACATCCCGAAATCAATTATATCGGCATCGAACGTTACACCAGTGTACTGCTGCGCGCAGTCCAGAAAATGGATACCCTGCAGCTTCCAAATGTTCATTTTCTGTGTGAAGACGCCGCAAAACTTCCGGAAATTTTTGCACCGGAAGAAGTTGACCGGATCTATCTGAATTTTTCCGACCCGTGGCCAAAGGACCGCCATGCCAGACGCCGACTGACTTCCCATGAATTTTTAGACCGCTATGACCAGTTTCTTGCAGCCGACGGACGGCTGGAATTTAAAACGGACAATCAGGATCTGTTTACGTTTTCTCTCGAGGAAATCGAAACTTCCGACCGCTGGCATCTTAATGCCTCCACCCGTGACCTGCACCATGATCCATCCATGAATGAAGGAAATATCATGACCGAATACGAAGAAAAATTTTCTTCTAAGGGCAACCCGATATGTAAACTGATCGCCTCCCGCTAAGGAGGCGGTTTTTCCGTTATCCTACTTTCCCAAAATCCGCCGGTTTCTGTACTTCCGGTACAGCCGATAACAAAACCGTGCTTCTTCCTGTGAAATCTCTTCTTCGGAAAAGACCGCTTTCTGCACAATGCACAGATACTTCTTCCAATCCTCCGCCGGAACGGACGGATAGGTTGTCATCAGCTTTTCCAGATAGTCCGCATCGGTCTTCATGCCAAAACTTCGCTGATGTAATCCCCGGTAAATCCGCCGGTTGATCCGGTATACCGCATGACGATTCTGCCGGTTGCGCAACTCCATAAGCAATTGTTCCCGGTAAATACGCATCCATTTTGCCACAAGTACCAGCACCAGAACCGCGGCAGCCAATGTCAGACACACCGCAAAAAACACTTGCAGATCTCGCGTGTGGTTCTTTTTCCCATTATTTTTTACCGGCCGCTTTGTCTCCTTCTCCGTCATCTGACTTTCTGTCTGCTGCTGTGTTTCCATCTGTGTTTCTGACGGCGATTCGTTTTTCGTCTGCATTTGCGTCTGCGGATTCTGCTCCGCCGCATCTTTGTGCTCTTCATGCCGCTGTTTCCACGTATCGCGCAATTCCGGAGTCGTCGGCAGCTTTGCACTGTCATTCGTATAGCCCGGGGTCATTTCCACCGGCACCCATCCGATATTTTCCAGATAAATTTCCACCCATGCATGCGCATTGTAGTCCGGCACATCTGCCTGATAGCCTTTCTTTTCTTTATGAAATGCCGACGGTTCCACCACATATCCCGATGCATAACGCGCCGGAACTCCCAGACTTTGTAAAATCAGCGCACCCGCGCTGGCAAAATGCATACAATATCCCTCATGTCCGGTTTCCAGAAAATAAGCAATGGTATCTTTCCCCTGTGGGATGTGATTCAGATATAAGTTATAGGTATTTTCGTTACCCAGCCAGTTGGCAACCTGTGTCGCAAGATTCTGCCGGATGTTGTTGGTAGTTATCTGTCTTTCTGCCCGTCCGGAATTGTTTCCATCCGTATCCGCCAGCCAATCCTCATCGTATAACCCGCCTGTTTCCATCTGATCCGCCACATAGGTGCCGTTTTCCTCATACACGCCATATCCGATACTTTCCAGAGCCAGCCTTCGTGTAATAAAATCTCCCACTGCCGGAACATCCGTGGCAAATTTACGGTATCTGCTGTCAGCATAGGCATCATACCATTGCTGCAGATCCGTATCTGTTTCTCCGTGGACCATACAAAACCTGTCAAAAACATCGCGCAGATCCGTATTTTCATCCAGTCCCTCAAAAGAAACCTTTCCCGTTGCCCTCTTTTTACATACCACCGTATCATCCCTGAGCCAGACCTTCCCACCGGCTGTCTGCGAATCTGAAAAATAAGGCATATACGCATTTTTTAACCCCAGTGCCCGATAGGAAATCTGATACGAAACCGTCTGTGTTTTATCCTCTGCCAGCTCACTCGAACGGATGTATTTTACAAGTTCACCGGCATTCTGCTGCATTAACATTGCAACATCACTGCGATTGTATCCCGCCTTATCCACTTCGTGCGCAAACGTTTTCCCTTCATTTACCCATGTACCGTTCTGATATGTGCCACTGGCAAATGATTTCAGATACAGTTTGCCCGCCGGGGCTTTCGATGCTTCTATCGAAAATACGGTTTTTCCGGTATAGTCCGGTGTTGTATTATCCACATGTTCCCGCGATCCCTGCAAAGTTATCCCCGAAAACGTCAGGTTTTTCACACGTTCTTCCACCTGTCTCTGAAACGCATAAAACTTCGGTGACTT
>OLIY01000752.1_pt1 | contig 28287 bp, 16 predicted proteins | sample 1601431 | NCBI WGS metagenome assembly OLIY01 (sample SAMN04168659, study PRJEB22393) | human gut metagenome | biome: human gut microbiome; feature: stool | host: Homo sapiens | collected 2014-05-12
ACGGCCCTGACCCGCCGCCGCGATGCGGTTTATCCGGCTACGGTCGTCGGCATCCCGCCGCAGGAGGACGCATGGATCGCCCGCGCGACGGAGCGGATCTTCCTCGCTCCGATCCGCATGGCCCTGCAGCCCGAAGTCCGCGACCTGACGATGCCCGAAGCCGGTACGGCCCACAACGTCGCCGTCGTTTCGATCGACCGCCGTTACGAGGGGCAGGCCGTGAAAGTCGCTCAGTCGTTGTGGGGCGCGGGACAGATGATGTTTAACAAATACCTGCTCGTCGTGCCGTCGGGGACCGACGTGCGCGATTCCGATGCGCTGGCGCGGTTGCTGCGGCGGATCGATCCCGTGCGCGACCTCGTTCGCAGCGAGGGAATCCTCGATGTGCTGGACCATGCTACGGCGACGCCCGGCTTCGGCGGTAAAATTGCAATAGACGCTACCACAGCCGGAGCTGCGCCGAACCCCGCGTCTCAGTCGGAATCCGTACCGCAACTCTCTTTGCCGGAGGGCTGCCGCACCGATCTGCTCGAAAAGTGGGGCGCGGCGCTTGCCTTCGCCGAACCGGGGGCCGGGGTTCGAGCCCCTGAGGGGGTGCGATATTTCGTGCTGTTCGACCCGGCGGCGGCGGAATTGACGCCCGAAGAGCTGTTGTGGCTCGCGGCGGCCAATACCGATCCGCGGCGCGACGTGCGGACGGAGGGCGCGACGCTCGTGATCGACGCGCGAAGCAAACGGCCCGGCGATGGCGGCAATCCTGCGCGTTTCCCCAACATCGTGACGGCGTCGGAAGCGACCGTCGGGCTGGTCGATCGCCGCTGGACGGAGTACGGGCTGGGCGCTTTCGTGGAATCGCCTTCGCGGCGTTACCGCCGCCTGCTGCTCTCCGGCGGCCTGACGTTCTACCTGGCCAAGGATCTGACCTTCAAGTCGACGGTTTCGATGGACCGCCGCTGGGTCCACTCGTCGTCGTTCCTCGACCCGATCCGCACCTCCTACGGACGGACGCAGCACGGAACCGCCTCGGACACCCGTTCCGACGATATGCGCATGATTTACGACAACATCCTGACCTGGAACAAATCGTTCGACCGCCACGGCCTCGAAGTGATGGCCGGCACGTCGGCCACGACCTCCGTGTGGGAGCAGTTGAGCGGCTCGCGCTCCTATTTCTCCTCGACCAACAACAACGCCATTCCCAACCTGAACGGCGGTAACAACGGCGGCGTCCGCGGCCAGAGCTACGGCAAATCGGAGTGGTCGATCATGTCCTATCTGGCGCGCGTGTCGTACAACTACGACAGCAAGTACCTCGTGACGGCCAATTTCCGCGCCGACGGTTCCTCGAAGCTGGCTCCCGGCCACCGCTGGGGTTACTTCCCCTCGTTCTCGGCCGCGTGGCGTATCTCGGGCGAGAAGTTCCTGCGCGACGTGTCGTGGATCAACGACCTGAAACTGCGCGCCGGCTGGGGACAGACCGGTAACCAGGCGGGTCTGGCGGAGTACGGCTGGATGCAGCAGTACAGCACCAACTACTACGACTGGACGCTGACCGAGAACGCGCAGGCCGTGCCGACGGTCGGCGGTCGCAAGAACATCAAGAATCAGGACCTTACGTGGGAGACCTCTTCGCAGACCAATGTCGGACTCGATTTCGCGCTGCTGAACAACCGCCTGAACCTGTCGCTCGACTATTACTACAAGTACACCAAGGACATGCTGATGGACGTGCCGCTGCCGTCGCCCTATCCGAGCATCTACCGCAACGACGGCGAGATGTCGAACCAGGGCTTCGAGATCACCCTTTCCTCGGTCAACATCGCCCGGAAGGATTTCAACTGGTCGACCGACCTGAACGTTTCGCTCAACCGCAACAAGGTCGAAAAACTCAACCTGAAGCAGGTATACTACTACGCCACGACCTCCGACGCGACCAACGACAACGTCGTGCGCATGACTCCGGGCCACCCGCTTTCGATGTTCTGGGGCTATGTCTCCAAGGGGGTCGATCCCGAGACGGGCGACCTGGTTTACGAGGACCGCAACGGCGACGGCGAGATCACGCCGCTGGACAAGACCTGGATCGGCAACGCCAATCCCAAGTTCACCTTCGGCATGACCAACAACTTATCGTGGAAGGGGCTTAACCTGAACATTCTGATCACGGGCTCCTACGGCAACGACATCTTCAACGCCTCGCGCATCGAGACCGAGGGCATGGCTTCGGCCAACAACCAGACCACCACGGTCCTGCGGCGCTGGCGCATTCCGGGCCAGCAGACCGACGTGTTCCGCTCGGACAACCCCGCCTGGAACGTGAAGAATTCGTCCTACTGGGTCGAGGATGGCTCCTACCTCAAGGTGAAGAACATCACCCTGTCGTACGACATCACCTCGCCGAAGCTCAAGCGCATCAACATCACGCGCATCCAGCCTTACATTTCGCTCCAGAACTTCATCACCTGGACCGGCTATTCGGGCTACGATCCCGAGGTGAGCCAGTCGGAAAGCGCCACGCAAATGGGCATCGACTGGGGAACCTATCCCAACGTGCGCACGGTCGTCGTGGGTCTGAATCTTACTTTCTAACCGCTGAAAAAAGAACCGATTATGAAAAAGATATTATTAATTGCCGCGGGTCTCTCGCTGGGGGTTGCCACCACGTCGTGCAGCCTTGAGAAATTCCCCGAGACGATGTATGCCGAGAACAACACCTCCGGCACGGGCGACAGCGAGACGGCCATCAACACCCGCGAACTGCTCGAAGGCCAGCTTACGGCCATGTACAACTACATGAAGGGCGACCTTCAGACCTACTGGTATCAGCTGATCACGCTCGCCGAGGCGCGCGCCGACAATGCCTACGGCGGCAACATGGCCGAGACGAAGGTCGTCAGCGTCGAGTCGAACCACATCGACAGCGACAACGAATTCGCCTCGAACCTGTGGAACTACTCGATGAACGCCGTGGACTATGCCAACCAGGTCATCTGCAACATCGATCTGGTGAAGGAGAACGATCCGTCGCTCACCGACAAGGAGTATCAGGAGTGGCTCTCCGAAGCGCTCTGCTGGCGTGCCTATATCTGGATGAACATGATGCAGCTTTTCGGAGAAATCCCGATGCTGACCGAAATCCCGCCCGCCATCAACGCCGGGAACGTCGAGGAGGTCTATCCGCTCTATTTCCCGGCCCGCGTGTCGAAGCAGACCGTCGGCGAGCAGATCGTCAAGGACATCGAGGAGTATGCCTGCAAATACGCCCCCGACATGGACGCTTCGAACAAGTTCCGCATCACCAAGGGTTTCGCCTACGGCCTGATGGCCCGTTTCTACTCCATGCGCGAGTTCCGCGACTGGTCGAAGGTCGTCTCGGCCTGCGAAGCGGTCGAAGGGATGGGGTACAGCCTTTGCGACAAGTACGGCGACCTGTGGGCCTACACCACCGGCGATACGGGCATGGCTGCGATGAACACCCGCGAGTCGATTTTCGAGGTGCAGTGGACCAGCCAGACCTCGGGTTCGTGGATGTGGATGATGTTCCACCGCAACGCCTATGTCCCGGGCGACAGTTTCTCGTGGGCCAAGTGGTGCACGCCGTCGCGTAACCTGACGAAGGCTTACGACGCCGAGGGCGACACCGAGCGCAAGAATGCGTCGGTCGTCTACGACGAATGCGGCTGGTCGTACCACTATCCGAGCGACGAATACGCTTTCATGCACAAGTTCCCGACCAACGTGACCCCGGTTTACCTGATGCGTCTGGCCGAGATCCGGCTCCTGCATGCCGAAGCGCTGGCCAATACGGACGATCCGGGAGGCGCCGCCGACATCGTGGACGAGATCCGCGGCCGCGCCGGCATTGGCAAGCTGACTGCGGCGCAGCGCGCGTCGGCCGACCTGATGCGCGAAGCCGTGCTCCACGAACGCCGTCTGGAACTGGCCATGGAGGGCTTCCGCTGGTTCGACCTGATGCGTTACGGCGACGACTATTCGAAACTGTTCGAAATCTGCGACGGCGTCAACATCAAAGGCTCGGCGTCCTACGACTCCTACTTCCAGACCCGCCGCGCGATGAACGACAACCGCGTGCTGATGCCGGTGCCGACTTCAGTGCTGGAGGATAACACCAACATCGAACAAAACCTGGGCTATTAACCTTAAAATTGCGATTCTGCCATGAAATTCACGATCAATAACAACCTGCGCCTGCTGACCTGCCCGCTGCTGCTCGCCGGAGCCGTATGCTGTTCCAGCGGGAACGATGGCGACACGCCGGCTCCCGGTCCTGGCCCCGATCCCTCGCCCGTGACGGGCGATGTTCTCGCCTATGTCACCTCGGCCGACGGCAACCGCCTGTTCACGGAGGAGGGACTCGACTACTCGAAGGTCTCGATGTCGCCCTACCGGGTCACGATCGACCCCTCGACGACCTACCAGACCGTCGACGGTTTCGGCCCGGCCATCACCGGCGCCACGTGCTACAACCTGCTGCAAATGTCGCAGGCCGACCGCACGGCGATCCTCCGGAAGTGCTTCGACCCCGAGACCGGAGCCGGTTTCAGCTTTATCCGCGTGCATATCGGCGGCTCGGACTTCTCGATGGACGAATACACCTGCTGCGACCGGGAGGGCATCGAATTCTTCGCCATTCCCGCCGTGGAGAAGGATGGCATCTTTCCGGTGCTGAAAGAGATTCTGGAGATCAATCCCGAAATCAAGATCATGGGTTCGCCGTGGTCGTGCCCCAAATGGATGAAGGGCACGGTCGCCGACCCCTCGAAACCCTACGATTCGTGGACCGGCGGTCGTCTCAATCCCGCCTATTACGACGATTACGCCGAGTATTTCGTGCAGTGGGTGACCGAGATGGAGGAGTACGGATTCCCGATCTATGCCATCACGATGCAGAACGAGCCGCTGAACAAGGGCAATTCGATGTCGCTCTACATGCCGTGGGAGGACCAGCTGGCCTTCGTCAAGAAGCTCGGCCCGGCATTCCGCAAGGCGGGCATCGACACCAAGATCCTCTGCTACGACCACAACTACAACTACGATAACGTCGCCGGCCAGCAGAACTACCCGCTCAACATCTACGCCGACGCCGATGCTGCGCAGTGGGTCGATGGCTCGGCCTGGCACAACTACGGGGGCAGCGTGAGCGAGCTGGACAACATCCGCGCCGCCGCGCCCGACAAGACGATCTACTTCACCGAGGCTTCGATCGGCACGTGGAACTACAATTTCGAGAGCTGCGTGATCGACGACTTCGAGTCGATCTTCCTGGGGACGCTGAGCCGCTACGGCAAAGGGGTTCTGCTGTGGAACCTGATGCTCGACGACAAGGGCGCTCCGAACCGTCCCGGAGGCTGTACGACCTGCTACGGGGCCATCGAGATCAGTTCGTCGGATTACAAGACGCTCAAGTACAACAGCCACTATTACGACCTGGCCCAGTGCGCCAAGGTCATCCGGCCGGGTGCCGTGCGCATCGGCGCGTCGGGTTACACGGCGTCGGGGCTGACCTACCTGGCCTTCCGGAATCCCGACGGATCGAAAGCCTTCGTGGCGCTCAACAGGAGCGCCGGCGAACAGACCGTCGCCGTGTATGAAAACGCCGACCGTTCGTTCAAATACACCATCCCGGCCAAGTCGATCGCCTCGTTCCGCTGGGGCGCCGGAGCCGAAAACTAACCTTTAAAATTCGCAGAACATGAAAACGCTGAAATACATCGCACTGTCGCTGCTCGTCGCTGCCTCGACGACGGCGTGCAAGGACGATCCCGAACTGCTCACCACCGACGTCGGTCCCGAGATGACCGTCGTTTCGGCCGATGCGTCGGGCGTCTACGGCGGCAAGGTCGACTTCGAGGTGACGATGACCGACCGCTATGCGCTCTCGACGCTCAAGGCGCAGGTATTCTTCGACGACGAGATGGTCGCCGAGGAGGTGATCCGCACCAAAAGCGACGGAACCTACACGGGGGCTGTGACGCTTCCCTTCTACAAGAACATTCCCGACGGCGAGGCCACGCTGCGCTTCGTGGGGCAGAACGTGCGCTTCGGAACGACGACCGTCGACCGGCCGCTCGCCGTATCGCGTCCCAAGCCCGCCTACCTGACGTTCTTCCTCGATGACGCGGAGTACCGCATGGAGCCTACGGGCAATGACTACGAATACGCCGTGACGGACGAGTTCCCGCAGAAGCCGCAGGGCTACATCGCGACACCCGACCTCGACGGGCAGGGCTCGGTGGTGACGTTCGGTTACAGCTCCGAGCAGGGCGGGATCGTCTCCGACTCGACCGAGCCGATTCCCTTCGCCAATTCGAACGCCGGGGAGTTCACGGTCTCCTTCAATCTGAAGAGTTTCGAGGGTTCGCCCTTCATCAAGCTGCTCTTCAACGATGCGGAGATGACGATGGTGGACAACGACAATTACAGCATCGTCACCACGCTGACGCAGAATCAGACCTACACGCTGACGGGCGTTTCCGATTTCGCCGACTGGGACATCGACCGCGACTTCTTCGAACGGGCCGACGCTTCGAATCCCGAGGCCCTGACCTTCCTGCCGATGTCGGGCATGTACAAGGTGACGGCCAATTTCAAACACAGCTACCTGCGTATCGAGGCCATGAAGTCGGCCACGGAGTATGCGTCGCTCGCCGCCGACGGTTCGGGCAATGCGATCTGGACGGTCGGAGCCGGTATCGGCAAACCCGTCATCAAGAACGGCGACGGTTGGGATATGGGCTCCACGGGCTTGTGTCTGGCTCGCGTTGCGGACAAGAAATTCCAGATCTCGCTGGTGGCCGGCGTTTCGATCAACGCTTCGAACTTCGACTTCAAGTTCTTCTGGCCGAAGGACTGGGACAAGGGCGAATTCCTGGGTAAGACGGATGCCTCGTTTGCCAATCCCTACGGGGTCCTGACCACTACCAGCGATTTGATCGAGATTTCCGACGGTGGCAACCTGAGGCTTGCCGAGGGCAAGACGCTCGACCTGGGCGGCATCTACCGCTTCACGGTGGACATCACGGGCGGCAATACGGCGGCCGTGCTGACCGTCGAGAAGGTGGGCGAGCAACAGCTTCCGCCGGCCGACATCACTGTCAACGGAACGCCGATGACCCAGCTCGACGTGGACAACTACCAGCTGGACCTCGACCTGACGCAGGGCCAGACGCTGACGCTGGGCGGCGCCGACGCCTTCACGCCGGCGTGGATCAATCCCGACTTCTTCGAGGCGGCCTCCGCGACGAGCGTCAAGCTGGTCCCCGTCACGGGCAAATACCGCATCACGGCCAATCTGGCGACCCGGGTGATTGATGCGCTGGTGCTCAACGCCGACGGCTCGGGGCTTGCCACGTTGAGCGACGACGGTCACGGGGCGGTCTATTTCATCGGCTACGGCATCGGTTCGCCCGCGGCCGAACGAACCGGGCTGGACCACCGAAAAGGGCGTCTGCGTGCCCGAATCCGCTCCCGGCATCTACACGATGACGGCCCAGGCGGGTCTGGAAGGCAGCACGACCCTCGGACAGCGTTTCCGCGTAAGCGGCTGGAGCGGCAAGTTCTTCCGGAACCGCGGCTGGGACGGTCTGGGAGCCTTCACGCTGGCGCCGGGCGCCGAGGCGTTCTTCTCGATCGCCGGGGACGGCAACATCGAGATCGCCTCGGGAGTCACCCTTGAGGAGGGCGCGACCTATCGTCTGACACTCGACGTGACGGCGGGAAAAGACAACCCCGTTTTGTCGCTGGTTAAGAAATAATCGTTAATTTTGCAAACGGAGTGCGCGGCCTCTCGACTGTGCACTCCGTTTGTGAATATGCACTAATCCATTCCAGACATGAAAAATAAAATTCTGTTGAAGAGTCTCGCCGGGCTGTGCGCCCTGGCGGCGGTCGCCTGCGGAGGCGGGCCGGGGCCGCAGGGCAGCGTCGCCGTCTACCTCGACGAGTCGCAGCCGATCGAAAAGCGGGTCGAAGACGCCCTTTCGCGCATGACCCTCGAAGAGAAGGTCGCCATCCTGCATGCGCAGTCGAAATTCTCGTCGGCGGGCGTTCCGCGCCTGGGCATTCCCGAGGTGTGGTGCACCGACGGCCCTCACGGCATCCGCCCCGAGGTCCTGTGGGACGAATGGGACCAGGCCGGCTGGACGAACGACTCCTGCACGGCTTTCCCGGCGCTGACGTGCCTTGCCGCGACGTGGAATCCCGAAATGTCGGCGCTGTATGGCAAATCCATCGGCGAGGAGGCGCGCTACCGCGAGAAGGACATCCTGCTGGGACCCGGCGTGAACATCTACCGCACGCCGCTCAACGGCCGCAATTTCGAGTACATGGGCGAGGACCCCTACCTCTCTTCGCGGATGGTCGTTCCCTACATCGAGGAGGTGCAGAAGAACGGCGTTGCCGCCTGCGTGAAACATTTCGCACTCAATAATCAGGAGGCCCACCGTCACGGCATCGACGTCGAGGTCGACGACCGTGCGTTGAACGAGATCTACCTCCCGGCGTTTAAAGCCGCCGTTCAGGAGGGCGGCGCATGGGCCGTCATGGGCGCCTACAATAAATACAAGGGAGAGCATTGCTGCCACAACCGCTACCTGCTGAACGACATTCTGAAACGCGACTGGGCCTTTGACGGCGTGGTCGTCTCCGACTGGGGCGGCACGCACGACACGAAGCAGGCCGCCGAGAACGGTCTCGACATGGAGTTCGGTTCGTGGACCGACGGCCTGAGCTGGGGTGCCAGCAACGCCTACGACAACTATTACCTCGCCGCCCCCTACCTCGATATGCTCCGCAAGGGCGAGGCTTCGACGGCGACGCTCGACGACAAGGCGCGCCGGGTGCTGCGGCTGATTTTCCGCACGGCGATGAACACCCGCAAACCGTTCGGGTCGCTCAATTCGCCCGAACATCTGGCCGCTGCACGCCGTATCGCCGGCGAGGGCATGGTGCTGCTGAAAAACGAGGGCGGGGTGCTGCCCATCGACCTCGGGCGTGCGAAGACCATCGCCGTCGTGGGCGAGAATGCGATCAAGATGATGACCGTGGGCGGCGGCTCCTCGTCGCTCAAGGTGCGGCACGAATATACGCCGCTCGAAGGCATCCGCGCCGCTGCGGCCGGCAAAGCCGAGGTGATCTACGAACGCGGCTACGTCGGCGACGTGACGGGCGACTACAACGGGGTGAAGACCGGGCAGGATTTGAGCGAGAGCCGTTCCGAGGCGCAGCTGATCGCCGATGCCGCGGCCGCGGAAGGGACGGAGTACCGCGACGCGGCCGATGCGACCGTTGTCGAGCAGCCTTGCGCAGCCCGTGACCATGTGCCTTGCGTCGAACGAAATGAAGTGCTCGGCCGTCTTGTCGTCCTCGTCGAACTCCAGCTCGCGGGGCACCTTCTGCTCCGCGATGAAGACCATGGCGCGCACGCGCTCGGCCTCGTGCTGATAGGTCTTCCAGTCGCCGTGGACGATATTGGGTGCGGTCTGCATGAGTTGTCTCCTCGAATAATCGTGACTGCTCCCCGTCCGATTTGCCAACAAATCGGGCGAGGCTTCCTGCTTCTTCAACACCGCCTGGACGATCGTTCGGGTCTTACATGTCTCCACAGGCTTCGGCTCGTGACGTTACGAGCGCAAGACGGTCAGCCCAGCCGCCTTCAACATTCTTATGCCTTCCTGTTTGATATTCAGAGAGGCGTTTATGTCTCGGTCATGATGAGCGCCGCAATGTGGACACGTCCAGCTGCGTGTTGCAAGGCTCAATTCCTTGAGCTTGTGACCGCAGGTGGAACATGTCTTCGAAGACGGAAAGAAGGTGCCGATCTTTGCAAAGATTCTGCCTTCATGCTTCGCCTTGTATTCGCACTGGCGCATGAATTCAGCCCATCCTGCATCGGCAATCGCCTTTGCGAGATGGTGATTCTTCATCATGCCTTGAATTTTCAAAGTCTCGAAAATCAGCGCTTGGTTATCGTTCACCAATCGTCGAGATGTCTTGTGAAGGAAGTCGCTGCGGCGGCGCTTCACCTTGCGGTGCAGTCGCGCCAGACGCTTGCGGGCCTTTTCACGATTCTTGCTACCTTTCTGCTTTCTTGAGAAGGCGCGTTGCGCCTTCTTAAGCTTCTTTTCGGCTCTCTTGAGAGCTTTGGGAGACTTGATCTTTTCACCGTCGGAGCATGTGCCGAAGGTCTCAATGCCGACGTCGACGCCTACCGTCTTGGTCTGGCGAACGCATGTCGCAGGTACGGCTTCGGGGAGGCCGTCCTCGTAGAGAACGGAAGCCCAGTAGTCGCCGCAGGCATCCATCGAGAGCGTGATGCTCTTGACCTTGCCTTCGATCTTCCGATGCATGACGGCCTTGATCTTCTTCATCTTCGGCACCTTGACGAAGTCGTCGCCTGCCGAAACGCCGGTGCAATGGTAGCTGGACTGTTCGCCGCGTCGGGACTTGAAGCGCGGATATCCGGCTTCCTTCTTGAAGAAGCGGCCATAGGCTTTGTTCAGATTGCGAACGGATTCCTGCAATGCCATGCAGTCGTATTCCGCCAGCCAGGCGTACTTCTTCGACTTCTTCGCAATGGCGATGAGCTTCTTGAGGTCGTGAATCGGGTGAAGATTGACGCCCTTCACCTTGTAGAAATGCGTCTTGAGATACAGCGCCTTGTTGTAGCAGAACCGCACGGCACCGAAAAGACCGGCCAGATATTTCTTTTGGTCGGGCGTCGGATAGAGTCGAATGCGGATGGCGCGGATCATTCGTGACAGAGGAAGGAACGGTATGGAAATTTGATTATATGAGGCTTCCTCTTTTAACGTATGCCTCGCATTTCGCCGTCTTTTCCGCCATTCCTCCCCGCCTCACCGAGGCGAGGGTTCCTGGCGGATTTGGCTGAATTTGCGGAATATTTTCAGCCGAAAGCAGAACCCTCCGTCTTCACGGTTTGGGACTAGCCGCCCCGAAGCTCTAGGAGTCAATCGAAACGGCGTAAGCACCCTATCAGGTTGTTTTGGCCCGATAGAGTGCTTACGTCTATTGCGAGAGACTAGGGCGTGTTCCGTTTGCCTGCAATGTCTATCCGAATGCCGGCATCGATTCATGGCATCAAACCGATGGAAGCGCCTTAAGCATCGCCTTTGGCAAAGGAGGGGCGGTGTATTGTCAATTCAGAGAATCTGTGTCGTAACGCTTCTCCGAGTCATTCGATTGCAGGCCGCCTTCGGAAATCAACTCGACACGACGGTTCATCCAGCGGCCGTCATTGGTCTTGTTGGTGTACTTGAAGGATTTGCCCATTCCGCGTGCCGTCAGGCGATCGGCATCAATGCCATGTTCAATGAAGTACTTGCGAACGGCATTGGCACGACGCTGCGACAGGTCGGCGTTGTACTTGTCGCTGCCGACCCAGTCGGTCCAACCACGGATTTCAATCTTTTCAGACTTGTCTCGAGAATTGATGACCGTGAGCGCCTTGTCCAGAATACGACGGCTTTCTTCAGGAAGGTTCGACTTGTCGAACGCAAAGTTGATGCCTTGAATTTCAATTGTGGCAGCCTTCTGGCATTCACGATAGAAGACTTCTTCGACAAAGCTCTTCCACAGGGCCTCATCAGTCATCAAAGCTTCAAGATCGTCGATACGGCCGCAGGTGGAAACCGAAGCCAACTCATCAATGGCCTTTCGCTCCTTTTCCGTATAAGCGGCCGACACGATATGGATGCAGGACTTCGGATTGGCTTCATAGAAGGCCTTCAGTGTCGCTACCGGATCCAAATGCTTCTTATCGGGATCGACCTCAAAGCTGCCGTCAGTCACGAGAACGGTTGCCTGAGACTTGGCAAGCTTTTCAGAGAAGCTCTCAAATGCACGGCTTCCCACCCACGTCGATCGTCCGAACACTTCCAGACGAACGCCGAACTTCTTCTGAAGATCGGTCTTGAACTCTTCAGAAGAGCGCTCCTTCATCGGCACCAGCTGAGTAAAGGGCGCCACTGTCAGAACCGAGGACTGCATCCCGGCTTTCTCAATCGCATAGATGCCGATCTTCTCGATGAAGCGCTGCGTCAGCTCATGACGAGTCAGCTTGTCAATTTCTTCATTGGCATGAGGCACAAGACGGCTTTTCGGGAGCGATTCACCGCGCTCGCGCGCTTCGTCAATCTCCTTTTGCGCCAAGGATTTCACGTGCCCCACAGTCTGCATCATTGATCCAGATGCATCGGCCACAAAAGCAAACGTCTCGCAATCTTCAAGGGACATTCCAGACGCCCAAATGTTGGCGGACATGCCTGCAATGGCAATCATCGCCAATGCTTGTTTTCTACAGCTCATTTTCGGCTCTTCGGGGATATCTGTGGGTAAAGGATATCCCCGCTGTCAAGCAATACTCAGGTTCCCGGCGCCGGCGCAACTCGACGAAATGCTTCATTTAGTGAATTGGCTCACAACGCCAAACCTCTGTCACAGGCAAATTAAATCAGTCTCCTATCAAAGCGAAATAATCTTTATAGACGGTCATTACCGTCGCGAAATTCCCCTAATCACTGTTTACCAAAAAACGATAAGCAAACCATAAAGGATATCCGGACGAAACGTTGCTGACAAATAACTAAAAAGAGGTCCCGCGTAACAATCCCGCAGGACCCTTTATCTGCTTTCAGACGGTCGGAGAAGGATGGCAACCGTCCTCATGCCTTATCAAGCCTTTGCTGCACTTCTACCAGCAATGCGCCCGAAGACGTGAATGTCCAAGATAGCATTGCCGCCCACGCGGTTCGAACCATGAATGCCTCCTGTGATTTCACCCGCCGCGAAGAGACCAGGGATCACTTCACCTTGACGGTCGATGACCTTAGCTTCACCATTGATTCGGACCCCGCCCATCGTGTGATGAACCGCCATACCGGAGAGCGAAGCCCAAAACGGAGCCTTTTCGATCTTGAAGGCCAGATTGCGATCGGCCTTTCCGAACTTTGGATCTATCTTCTTTTCAACGAAGCTGTTGTATTCGTCAATGGTCTTCTTGAGAGCATCGGCGGGCACTCCCATCTTCTTTGCAAGTTCTTCGATCGTATCGGCAGTGAAGGCGTCACCCGTGGCTAGACCAGCCTTGGCATCATCACGAACGATCTGGTTGTAGCTGTTGAAGCCGTCGTTATCCACAATGGCAAAGCCATACTTTTCCGGAAGATTGAGAATGGCGTCGCGAAGCACATCGCGGCGAGCATCTTCTGCAACAAAGCGCTTACCCTGCTTGTTCACGAATACGTAGCGGGCAACGTCCAGATGGAGCGCCTGACGCTTTGTATGTCCCGGAGGGCAACCCGGATTGCACTGAATGTAGTCACAACCAAGCAGGTATGCACCAGCTTCGTTTGCAGCCAACATCACTTCACCCGTCGAGCACGACGAGTTGTTTGTCGTCGTCAACGTCAACATGCGCGGGTCGTGAATGGCACGTAGTTTCGGATTCGCAGCGAAACCGCCGGCAGCGAGAACGACGCCCTTCGTTGCACGAATGAAGATGGTCTTGCCTTTATTGGAAGCCTCGATGCCGAGCGTCCGACCAGAGCAAAAGTCCTCACGAATGATGCGAACAAGCTTCGTGTTCATCAAGAAATCAACCTTCAGGTCATCACAGCGCTTCTTAAGGACTCGAATGAAGCTCGTGCCCTTCGGTTCCAGAGCAAGATGAGACCGCGGCCAAAGCGCACCATAAACCTGAATGACAGTCGGTCGGAACTTAAGGCCCAGACCTTCAAGCCAGTGAAGCGTGTCGAGACCTTGACTGCAAAGAATTCGAACCAATTCCGGATCAGCACGACCGTCACCTGCATCAAGTGTCTGCTGAATATGCTTTTCAACGCTGTCTTCAATACCCTGCGGTCCTTGACGTTCCGGGTCACAGCAGTTGTAGTACCCGCTCGAAATCAGTGTATTGCCACCCGGGAAGGCAAGCTTTTCAATCACAGTTACCTTAGCCCCATTTTCAGCTGCGGAAACAGCAGCAGCCAGACCAGCACCGCCGGTACCAACAACAAGAACCTCAGTAGTAACATCCCACTTCGCGGGAATGTCTTGCTTGCCTTTGGCCTGCGCAGCTGGAGCCAATGCCGCAGCAGCCGCTGCCGCACCGAGTCCGAGCATATTTCGACGAGAAACAATGGCTGTCATACTTTTCTCCTTTGGGTTTATGGCCGAGAATTTGAATTGTTCTCCTTCCAACTGAGTAAAGCGTAACGACAAACCTTTTTATTTCATATCCGATGATCATCGGAAGTGAAAACCACAATACTCATCGTACAAACGTCAACGACTTCCCTGCAGCACCAGCACCGGCTATTCGGCCGAAAACAAAAGCATCCAACAACCCGTTGCCGCCCAACCTATTCTCACCGTGTATTCCACCTGTAGTTTCACCAGCGGCATACAGTCCATGGATTGGCAGACCATCCTTACGAAGCACGCGGGCGCCACTGTCGATACGAATGCCCCCCATGGTGTAGTGAACAGACATGCGCACCTTAGCCGCATAGAATGGCGGCTTTTCAAGACGTTTGACAAGCATCCACTTCTCGCGCCCTTTTGGATCATAACCCTCCATGACAGCGCGATTATATGATTCGACGGTCTCAATAAACACCTGAGGATTAACATCCATTGCACGCGCCAAGCCTTCGAGCGAATCGGCTCGAACAGTGGCTCCTTCTCGAATTCCCATCGCACCAGCTTGCTGAAATAATGACGGCATTACCTGAAAACCGTCAGAGTCGACTATACTGAATGCAAAGCGTCCCGGCTGAGAGAATATTGCATCGCGAATGGTGTCTCGAGCTCCATCTTCAGGTACGAATCGGAGGCCCTCCCTATTGACGAGAATGTACCGCGTCACGTCAAGATGAAAACCCGTCCGATGATGCCCACTGACAGGCCCCAGATTGCATTGAATATCCTCCATCCCAATCAAGTCCGCACCGATGCGTTCAACTACTTCAAGTATCTCCCCGGTAGCACTGCTTCGACCAGTAAATGAAAGACCTTCAAGGCGAGGATCGTACTTGGTACACAGCCGACTATTGGCTGAAAAGCCGCCAGTAGCGATTATGACGGCATCTGCCGATATATTGGGAAGGTCCGCCCCGGCCCTTCTGGCCCTTACGGCTAGCACGCGATTTTGATCAACCACAAAGCCTATTACCTCTGTTTCGGTTTTAATCGGAATGCCTGCTTTTTCACAGGCACCGGCTAGAATGTTGACGTACCCTCGCCCGTGCGAAATAACTGGATTGTGAGAGCGCGGCCATAGACCGCCGTAAACCTGAAAAATTCCCGACTTGAAAGCAACTCCATAACTTTCAAGCCAGCGTAGTGTATCTAGGGCACCGAAGGCCATCTCATTGATCAGGCGAACGTCGCCCTTGCGATGTCCAGACTCGTAGGTCTGAAGAGCAAACAAAGATGGAGAATCATCGATTCCAGCACTCTTTTGACGTTCGGGATCAGGCGCGTTGATCACCCCGCTGCTCACCAGCGTATTGCCGCCAATGACTGGCATCTTCTCGAGGATTTTGACATCAGCTCCAGCTTCATGTGCCGACAGAGCTGCCGCGAGACCTGCAGCGCCGGATCCGATTACCACAACATGGGGGCGATATGATGCTGCGCCCAGTTTTCCAGCTACGACCAAAGGGATCATTCCCAAAGATGCTTTTACAAGCGTGCGTCGATTCATCATGATGCCTCCTCGACAAGACGTCTCAGGAAATCGGAAGTTTCAACAGCGTTGTGCACGCCGAGCTTTCTTGAAGCCGTGCCACGATGTTGCTGAACTGTTTTTTCAGCAATCCCGAGTCGATCCGCAATCAGCTTGTTTAAAAGGCCGGTTCCGACAAGCCTCATCACATCCTTCTCACGTTCGGTCAGCGAATCCCACAGTTCCTGATTTTGCCTTCTCTCGATTTCTTGAGCATATTGCCTGCGATTGATCCTAAGCGCGTCTTCAAGAACATGCATCAGTTTTTCCTCTTCTGGCGGCTTTTGCAAAAAGTCGAACGCTCCCTGCTTGACGGCACGAACGGCCATCTCGATATCACCATGCCCCGTAAGAAAAATTATTGGAAGAACATTACCATCGGCATTGAGCCTATCGAGCAGTTCCAGACCGGACATCTTCGGCATGCGAATATCAAGGATCAGGCATCCGAGATCGGCGTCTTCGATGTACTCCTGCAAAAACAGTTCGGGATCGGTCCATGTTTTCACGCGGTAGCCCAAAGACTCGAAGAAAAAGCTCAGCGATTCACAAGTCATGGCGTTGTCGTCCACCACTCGAATCAGCGCCGGCTCTTCGAAAACAACATCTATAGAAGTCTTTTTCTCAAACATCATTTGTTCTTCTCTCCAGGATGGGCAAGCGGCAGACAAACGAAAAAAATCAGATGACCGTTCGGTCCGCGCAAAGCATCAATTCGACCGCCATGAGATTCGGCAATTCCTTGGCAAATGCTCAAGCCTAGCCCTAGCCCTCCCGTCTTTGATGACCGCAAAGGAACAAAAAGCCGGGCTATTTCGTCATCGGAAATAGTCGGACCATTATCTTCGACGGTGAAACGGCAAAAGCCCATATCTTCCTGCATGGTGATACTGATTGACGGGTGCGGCTCTGCTGCGCAGGCTTCATATCCGTTCTTCAGAAGATTGTGAATCATCAGCTCGATTTCGAGTGAGTTCACTTCACACATGATGGTCTCCGGCGCGCCCAGCTCGATTTCAATCGACGTTCTACCCGTAGATTTGAAGCGTTCAATGGAATGGCGAACAAGGTCCACCATATTTTCCATCTTGTGCTCGCTTTCCTTCATATGAGCGTAGGCTCTAACCCGGTTGACGATATCGGCTGCCTGCATGCCCTGATCGACAATGGCCGCAAGCGCCTTTCGCAACGTCTCCTCATCAAGAAAACCCCGATCGAGACGAATTCGGACGCCACGTCCGTAATTAACAACCGCGCTGAGCGGCTGTTGGAGTTCGTGAGCAATCATGCTCGACATCTGACCTGCCACGCCCGCCTTTTCAAGCGCAGCAATGCGGTCGCGCTCAGCGCCGACCTTCGTCTGCAAAGTTTGATTCTCTTGCAAAGCATCTACCAACTGAGCCGTCCTTCGTCGCACAAGCCAACCAACATAGAAACTGTGTACGATCATGATCAGAATGCCACCGAGCAGTGCCATCAGCCAGATGCCATAACCACGCCAAAGCTCGACAAGACCATATTCTGATTTGTCATGCCGTCTGCTTTCTGCGACCAATTCAAGCAAATCGGAGCTGTCGGCAGGAGAAGCCCACTCGTAGACATTGGCAAACCTAGGAACTGTTAGAAGAGCCGAAGAAACGGCTCCTATCAGGTCACGCATTTCGTCGGTTAGCAAATCCTGATGTATGCAAACTCCAAAAACCCATCCTGGATAAAGGTCAGTCGAGTGCCGGCATCTCAAATCGGTCGAATGCTTCTGGCCAAGAACCGCTAGCGTACCAGGAACAATGCTTCCGGCGGCTTCCATACGCTCCAATAGACAGGCATCCACAATACCCACGTCCCCCTTCCCTGCGGCAATCGCATGTACGACCTGCTCTGCCGGACCGTATGTGAAGACTTCTGTCCTGAATATAGGCTCATTACCGAAGAGTCTACGCAGTTCCGCCATGCCGATCACGCGGCTTTCAAATGCACTTGGAGACGTTGCGACAACGATCTTGTCGCGAATGGAATCGAGAGATGAAAGATCATGACGGTCTGCTCTCACAATAAATGCCGCAGCAGTCGTATGAGCACTGTCCCTCGCCAAGGGGCTCTTCATCGAAGCAAGTGCCCAAACTCCGTCGTTCTTTTGAAAGGATGCAAAACTGGCCGCGTCAATGATGACTGCGTCGGCCTTGCCTTCCGTGACGACAGCCTCCATTTCATCAGCCGCATAGTAACTGAGTTCGAAATCAGCAGGTATCCTGGCACGGAGATGATCAAGCGTCGCCGCAACTGTTTCCACCACAGGTTCAGACTCATCGAGAGTCTGCGCTGCAATGCGAAGGGCTGCCACGGCATTGAGGCTAAAGCAGGCAAGCAAACAAGAAAGGAGAATTGAACGAAACGGAGGCATGAAAACGTTTCCAGCAGGTCGAAAACAGTTTAACTTTAGCCCCTACGATCAATATAAAACAAGAGGCGGCCAGGATATATTCCCTCAAGCTTATGAACAACAGCAACAGGCCCCGTCTTCTTCAGACGGAGCCTGTATTCTTGCGGGATATGGACTAAAGCCGCACAAATATTCCCTGATCAGCCAGCGTTCATCGCCAACCAACGGAGAGTATTAACGACCGCCGATTCTGGTCGACGTCGAACCATTAGAGTTGTAATAGGTGTCGCCAATTCGCGTGGTCATAGAGCCATCAGAGTGATAAAGAGTATCGCCAATGCGCGTGCTCGAAGAACCGTCGGAATTGTAATAAGTGTCCCCTACTCGGGAAGTCGTCGAACCATCAGAGTGATAGGTAGTGTCGCCGATCTGAGTTGAGGTGCTGCCGTCCGAGTGATAAGCGGTGTTGCCAATAATCGTTGTCGTAGTCCCGTCGGAGTGATAGATCGTTTGAGCATTCGCCGTTCCGAAAGCAAGCGCGGTCAGAGAAGCACATAATGCGAGGATAAGTCTGCTGTTTGTCATAATGACCTCAACTCAAAAAAGTTGAATCCAGTATAGGTGTTTCGCAGACTAGGGAGGATTTCGCAAATTTGCCACATCTATCTTGGAGGCTTTGCTAGTCGAGTAGAGAGTGCCCTCACAGGCACTCCCTCCCACACCACTATGCTCAATCAGTGCTGAGCGTTCGGACGTGCCGTTCGGCATCCGGCGGTTTCTGAGTTAGAAATAGAAGGGGACTCAGCGCATCTCGAGAAGGCTGTAGAGTCCCTGTCGTCTGAAGAAAGTCTTTGGAAATGCATCGCGCATGTGAAGTGCGTCAGCGTTCCACCATGCACCCCGTCCGTTGTTGGCAGACTTCCACGCACGCTCTTTATCCAAGCCGCGACGTCGAGGTTCCCGTTCACGTGTCTTCGGTCGCTTCCATGCAATCCACACCGACTTTCGGAGATGGCGTCGGATGTGTATGTCGAGCGCTTCGCCCCCCTTGCGAGTGTCCAACTTGAAGTACTGCCGCCATCCACGCAGAATCGCATTGAGCACCCTAATCGTTCGAAAGAGTGACCCGCCGCGCGCCCTGTAGAAGACGGCACGAAGCTTATCCTTCAGCCGCTTGAAGCTTTTCGGGTGAACTAGCGGTTGTCCCGTCATCCCCACGAAGTGTAGCCAAGAAATTTCGCCCTACTACGGCCTCGGCTGACTTCCATGCCGACATCCCTCGGCCTCCCGAACCTCGGTAGCCTCGCGGCGTCGAGATGGCTCTCCCCAGGTATCACACATGTGCTTCCCTCCCCACCTGCGGATCTACGTGCATCCCTTCCGGAACAGCTTTGGGTTAATCGAGCTTTGCCGACTCTCCCAAGATACACGCCTCACATCCGATTCCTGTTCGTCAGGCTGGAGTTTTGTTATCGGCTTCCTTCATCAAGGTCGTTGCCTCCCTCGACTTGCACGACTCACTCGTCCTTCCCCGGTTCGGGCGGACAGCGGACTTTCACCGCATAGACACACGTGCGCTGCTGGGCGCACAAAGGAAAGGCTCATGCCTGATAACGACAAAGGCCTTGCCACTTCATGACGAGTTGGCAAGGCCTTCTGATGAATCTTGATCGAGTAGCACACCACCGCAAGGTCCCCTAGGCGAGATGGCTGTTTGAGCGGTGTGCCGGAACTTTCCCAAGCATCGCGTAGCGGAGGTGGCGTGGAAAGTCTCGCTTTAAAGCATCAACGCGTCTGCCCAACGTTCGAGAATCATGGGTGCCTGCCATTCAAGGGGGCGACAGTAGTACGGTACTCCGACTATTCGTCCTTCTCTCAGAGCCCTGCATGACTGCAGTTCCGGATGAGCTTTTACGACTTTTCGAATCACCCCGGCCCCCGCCGCGGAATCGCCTCCAATTGCGATGACATCCGGATTCTTCATCAGTAGTTCCGAAATATCGCCAAGAGGCTGAATGCCCTCGATCTGATCGAACTCCGGCGAGGATTCGAATAGATTGATCACGTCCCATTGGTCGGAAAGAAGCTGCGAGAGTTCGCTGTGAGCAGCAACGCGGAATACATAGCTTTCGTGTCTGATAGGACTCCGAATGGCGAGAAGGATGACGGCGGTCTGTCCCTTCGGCACCTCAAGTTTTGAGAGGGCTTCAAGGCGCTCGCTTCTCTCACGAATCACGCGCTCAGCCTGTCGCTGCTCTCCAAACATTTCACCTGCTCGTCTAAGCACCTCTTCGGGCGTTCCATTAACATCTAGCACCTTAACAGGGATGCCCATTTCAACCAGGCGCCCTTCTGCGGTACTCGGATCGAATCCAGCCTTTCCGTTGGCTTCAAGCAGGACAAAATCTGCCCCGATCTTTCTGACGGCAGGCGCAAGAATCTGCTCCGGATGATTCAAAAAGCACGAAATGCACTCCAGATGCTTTTCGTTGGGATGACGCAGCTCCATCGAAGGCACTTCGCCTCCTATGAGTCCCTTGCCGAAGATTCTCAGAGCTCCGAGAATTTCGGTTGCCGTGTCGCCAACAATGATGATGTTTTCATTGCGTGGAAAGGGAATGAATGGATTGCCCATGAGTATCTCCGTTTAGCGTGATGACGACATCCGCTAGCGCGCGAACGGCGTCTTGATGTGAAACCATCAGAATGGCAGTATTTGGAAGCCGGCGTCGCAGGAGTCGGATCATTCTTCCAACTTCAGGCTCGTCGAGACCGCTTGTCATTTCATCTGCAAGCAGTACGTCAGGCGAAGCCAAAACAGCTCTTAGAAGTGAGCATCGCTGCTGCTCTCCGCCGGACAAAAGCGTCATCCAGTCAGCTGTTTCCTCAAGCTTTCCAACAAGATGCGCCAGTCCAGCATCGGCGAGCAGCTGCCGAACAGAATCGCCTGGCACATCGCCTGGGGCCATCGGATACGTGAGCGCCGCCTTGAGCGTCCCCTTCGGAAGATAGGTTCGTTGAGGGAGCCAAAATATTCTTCCGCGTGAGGCTATGTCTCCCTGAAAGCCGCCGCGAAAGCCTGCAAGCACCTGTAGAAGCGTGCTTTTACCTATGCCTGAAGGACCTGTCACCAGGGTGATCGTTCCAGGGCTGAGCTTCAGGTCGACGCCAACCGTTCGGATTTTGTCTCCAAACGGGACGCTCAGCGTCATATCTGCAGCCAATGGCACGTCCGAAGCTATACGCGCCGCGGCGAGCGAGCAATGAGTTTCGTCTGCATCTGTAAGACCTTGCTCCAATCTTTGAAGACGTTCGTATGCAGCGGCGAGCCGCATCAAATCGTCATAGGCCATGATGAACCAGGACAATGATCGGGCGACATCGTTGAAGGCTCCCCGTATCTGCATCAGGCCGCCGAGCTGAATGGAACCTGACAAAAATGAAGGAAGCGCGAAAAAGATCGGAGCCAGATGCGTAAACTGCCCAACGCTAACAGTAAAAAGGTCGAGATCCCTCTTCCGCTTAAGCAGCGCTATCTGCACATCCACCAGATAAACGAGACGATCCTTCAATCCCGCTACCTCGACGCTTTCAGCGCGAGCACCCGCAATTGAATCCGAATACCTATGCTTTTCGATGAGAGCGGCACGGAGGTTGGCCTCGCGATGTTGCGCCTCAATGTTGAGAGGCTTAAGCTTGCGTCCGATGAAATGCGTGATAGCCGTTGCGATCAGCGTGTAAATAATGCATGTCCAGAACATGTAGCCGGGAATCGTGAAGCCGAACAGGACTGCAGATCCCGACAGATTCCATAGGATCACCGAAAAGCTACCGATGGTTAGAAGTGAGTCGTAGAAGCTTACAGCAAGGCTCACTGCATAGGCCACCAGTGTCTTGACATCTTCAGTGATTCGCTGGTCGGGGTTGTCGGGCTCGCGTCCACTTTCCCTTAGCAAGTAATGCGCGCTGTCTGGTGACAGCCACCGGTTGAAGAAGAGTGACGTCAAGTCTCGGCGAAGCGCGAGCGTAAGGCGGTCCTTGAGATATCCAGCCCAGACCAAAAGCAGGATAATGACGGCGGCAAGTCCGATGAAGTAGAGAAGCTCACGAAAGATGCCGTCGCTGTCCACTGCCTGCAAGGCGTTGAAGAAGCGCCCATTCCAATCGTTGTAGAGAACCGCAAGCTTGATGTTGAAGGCATAGGCCGCCAGAACGACGCCAAAAAGAAGCCACAGCCTCCAACGAACCCGATTGAACAGATAAGCGAGAAGAAGTCGCTTCAGGCCTCCGTTAGTCGTCCGAATCATGTTAAAAAATCGGCGGAGCATCCGCTTGAAGAGACGCTCCGCCCGCAGTCAGAAATGATCAAAACTGAGCCGAGAGCCACGCGCGGAACGAACGGGCGTAGCCGTAGGAATCCGTTACCGAGACATATTTCTTGTTTGTGAGATTGTCGACGGCAATGCCGGCTCTCACGGTGTAGAAGTTCGGAATCTTCGGCGTCCAGGTCAGGCCGACGGAATGCGTAGCATAGCCGCCCTGATATTTATCCTGGGAAGTCCAACCGCCCTTGGCGCAATGAAGCTTGTACCAAGGTTCGAGCTGAACTTCCTCAAATCTGTAGCCGGTGCGTAAATTGGCGGACTGAGGCGTGACGCCGGTCACGCGCTCGTTCGTATCCTTGTTCTCCGACTTGAGGTAGCCGTAGGATGCCGACACTTTGAAGCTGTCAATTACATACGAAGCCGAAAGCTCGATGCCCTTGTTCACGACGTGGCCCAGATTCTTCGCACGGTAGGTGAATACCGGCAAACTGCCGCTGTTGTCAGGTTCCACTTCCACGTTGATGAAGTCCTTCACATCATCGTAGAAGACAGAGGCGCGAGCCGTGAACCGATCGCCAACACCGCTAAGGTTCTTAAAGTCAAGGCTAGTGCCGATTTCGTAGTTGACGGACTTTTCAGGCTTGAGATCCGGATTTGGGATGACCACTGATTGGATTCCCCAGCTCGAATAGTCCATACGGTAATACATCTCGTCAAGAATCGGCGGACGATAGCCTGTCGTGACGGAGCCCCAGAACATCACCTCTTCTATCGGCGTGAGCTTGACCGTGACACCGGGCGTGAGCTTGCTGTCCGACAGGGACGGATAATCTGCGTTAGACTGGCGCTTGAAGTACGACCAGCGTAGCTGGGGCGCGATGGCGAGGTAATTTGTCAGCTTGTACTGATCCTCGATAAAAACACCTGCGTCCAGGCCTTCGGCATCAGGGCGCGAAGTGTCATCCGCCCATTCGCCTGAATCCTTAGTTAACCCGCTTTGCTCCGTGCGGGAAAAGTCTAAACCGTAGGTTAGGTCGTGTCGACCGAACAATTCAAAACGGCTCGTGTTCTGAAAGTTTCCGCTGAACGACTCAAACTTGTCCTTAAAGATACGGGGAACATTGTTTTCAAAATTGAAATTCGACTGAGCGTACTGAAGGCCGGTCTTGAGATTAATGAACTCGTCTAATTCGTACTCCCACTGGCCGATGATGCGGTGTTGCTCATAGCGGTAACTGTCGAACCGAGTCCCCTTTTCACTGTCGTTGTGCGCGATGTCATAGGCATAGGAAAGCGTAGCTGCATTGTTGTCAGTCGGAGAAAGCGTGGCCTTGATAAAGACGGACGTCGAATCATTGTCCACGTCCGCCGTGGAGCGCAGTCCCTTATATGACGTTTTAGCCGCACCAGAATCTCTGCGTGTTACGCCGGCTACAACGTCCCACATATCGCTGCGTCCAAACGCATAGGCACTTTTCGACCATGAGATGGAATCAGAACCGTAGCCGACCTTGACGAGAGCGCCGAAGTCCTTGTCCGAGTCGGCCAGAAAATCAGCGGCCGATTTCGTTTCCAGAGCAAGCGTGCCGCCGATGCCGCCGTTGCCGTACAGCGCGCTGCCGCCGCCGTTTCGAACCTCCACCTGCTTAAGGATTTCAGGGTCGGCAAAGACGCCCATCGGACGGTTGCCGCCCATCGTCAAGTCGTCCTAACGCATGCCGTCAATCAGATATGTTATCTGATTGGGTTGAGAGCCTCGAATAGACACGCGGTTATACATCACCGAAGTTGAGGACGTCGTATCTACGTTCGGAATCGTATCCAGAATTTCGGCAAACGTCAGAGGCTGAGTTTGCGCGATCTCCTTTTCCGACACAACCGTTATAGAACTGGCCGCCTCGGACAGCGGCTGGTTCACACGGGTGGCTGTTACGACCACTGGCTCAAGCGATTGAACAGTTTCAGCTACGGACAACGTGGAAATGGCGGAAAGAATCGCTAGCGTAACGGGAGCAACAAGAGGTTGCGCTAGAAAGCTAGTTGCGAATTGGTTGGATTTCTTCATATTTTCGTCTCGCAAGCAGTTGAAATGCTCATGCACAATGAGAATGCTTCTCATTATACAATCAAACTAAATGGTGCGATGATACGGGTTTTCCCGCTCTTTCCGAGAACTCCAGTTTGTCGCATCCCTCTTCTTTTTTTCTTGGAGGGAGCCGACCAGACTTTTTCTTAAAAGTCAAGGCCGCGTTCCACGGACTTCCGAGATGATCCAAAAAAACGGGACGAAGTCTTGACGTCGATGAACGTCGGCGTGCCCGAAACGCCTCGCGTCTGGCATACTCGAAAACGACCCCCGGGGGGCTGACCGGTTTTCGCGGCCCCCCTTTCCTGCCGAAACCAACCCACAAGACCGCAAGTCGCTCCCATGATCGTCAATGCCGATGAACTCAAGCTCTTTCGAACCATCTACGAGACCGAATCCCTGAGCGAAGCCGCGGCGCGGCTGCAGCTTTCGCTCTCGAAGGCGAGCCGTCAGCTCGCATCCCTGAGAAAGACCTTCGGCGACAAGCTCTTCGTGAGGTGCGACCACCGCATGTGTCCCACGCTTCGCGCGCGCTCGCTCCTGCCCAAAGTGGACGCGCTTCTGAGCGGCTTCGAGGCGCTTGAGGATCCCGGCGTCTTTTCGGTCGAGCAGCTCCGCCATGTCTTTCGCATTGCGGGGCTCGACAATGCGCTCCTCTCCTACTTCGGGCCCGTGCTCGGCGCGCTCGGCCGTCATGCACCCGGCGTGAGGCTCAACTTCCATTCGATCTCCTCGAACTTCTACGCCGAACTCCATCAGGGCCGCATCGACCTTGCGATCTACGCAACGCAGGAATCCTTCCCGACCTTTCGCAGGCTCGCAATCTGCGAGGACGCCTACGTCTACGTGGCGCGCGGCACGTCCGAGCTCGCCCGGCGCGTCCTTTCGGGGCAGGTGCTCACGGAACGCGAGGTCAGGGCGCGGCAGTCGGTGCAGATCGCGCTTCCCAAGGCCTCGGCCGACGACTGCGGCCTCATTCCCGTGATCGAGAGCCTCGATGCGTCGGGACAGGCCTCGCCTGTTCTCTCGGCCCCCTACTTCGTCACGGTGCCCCTCCTCCTCGGCGCGGAGGCCACGACTTGCATCCCGTTTCAGACCGCGCACGCGCTCTGCCGCACGACGGACCTCTGCATTCTCGGACGCTCCAAGAAGAGCTCGGTCTTCACGCCCTCGTTCATCTGGTCGGACCGCGTCGACAGGGATCCCGCACACCAGTGGCTAAGGAGCTTTCTCTTCTCCGAAATGAGGCAGCACCTCGGAGATCTGCGCGCCGTGCCGATTCTCCGAAATTGATGTTTTCAGACTCAAGTCTCGAATTCCCTTCTCCTGCAGGTTTTTGTCGAAATTCGAAATCCGCTTTTGCGGATTAGGGCCTGTTCGGGGTCTGTATGGCCGCATGGTTTTGAAGAGGCGTCGTGCTTAGACTTCTTCGTCATTGAAGTCCAACCTTCTGACCAATCGGAGAAACAAAATGAGACTCTTTGCCAAAAGCCTGATCGCCGCGAGCATTGCGGCCGCTTCCATGGGGGCGCTTGCCATGGGCGGCGGGTCGGGTCCGGCCACGAACTACATCATGCAGGGCCACATCGGTGAAGTCATGATGAACCCGTACGGCATTGCGCCGCTTACGGCCGTCATCCGCGACGGCGGCTACGACCTCAGCAACGTCGTCGTCAAGATCCAGCCCAAGCTCAACGGCCAGACGATCGAATACAAGGTCTCCCGCACCGAACTGCTCACCCACGGCGGTGTTCCCGTCTTCGGCCTCTATCCCGACTACGTCAACATGGTCGAGGTGAGTTACACCCGCACGCTGCGCGGCAAATCCGAAAACTTCAAGGACACGTATCAGCTCTACGCGCCTCCCACGTACACGGAAGTCGCCGGCATCAAAGCCGAGCGCCATGCGCTTTTCGGCACCGAGGTGAAGAAGGTTGATCCGGAATTCAAGGACCGCCTCTACTTCATCAACAACATCGCCGAGAAGTCCGGCATCGGCACGCGCGCCGTCTGGAACAACCCGGTGGGCGGCGCCCTTCAGTGGAACTTCTTCCCGCAGAACGCCATCATCGACACGGCCGGCGACATCCGCTGGTACATGTTCGCCAACCCGATCTACGACCTTCGCGATATGTACAAGGCGGGCGTCATGATGGGCTTCAAGCAGAATGACGACGGTCTTCTCACCTGGGGCTACGGCCAGCGCTACGTCAAGTACGACATCATGGGCCGCGAAGTCTTCAACCGCCTCCTCCCGATGCGCTACAACGACTACTCGCACTCGATGGACGACGCCCAGAACGGGCACTACTTCCTGCGCGTGGCGAGCTCCAACTACATCCGTCCCGACGGCAAGCACGTGCGCACCGTCCGCGACGTGATTGCCGAAGTGGACGAACAGGGCCACGTGATCGACGAATGGCGCCTTCCGGACATCCTCGACGTCTACCGCTCCAACGTGCTCAAGGTCCTCGACCAGGGCGCCGTCTGCCTTAACATCGACGCCGCTCAGGCCGGCAAGACGCTCACCGCCGAGGAACTCTCCGCCGCTGAAGAGTCGAACGACTTCGGCGACATCGTCGGCACGGGCGCGGGCCGCAACTGGCTGCACGTCAACTCCGTCGACTATGACCCGGAAGACGACTCCATCATCATTTCCTCCCGCCATCAGTCGGCCATCATCAAGATCGGCCGCGACAAGAAGGTCAAGTGGATCCTCGGCTCGCCCGAAGGCTGGAAGGGCGACTTCACGAAGGCGCTCCTGACGCCGGTCGACAAGAACGGTCAGAAGATCAAGTGCGAGGGCTCCAAGTGCGAGGGCGACTTCGACTGGACGTGGACGCAGCACACGGCCTTCAAGATCGATGAAAAGTCTAAAGGCGACATCATCTACGTCTCCGCCTTCGACAACGGCGACGCCCGCGGCATGGAACAGCCGGCTCTGCCCGACATGAAGTACTCCCGCGCCGTCGTCTACAAGATCGACCAAAAGAAGAAGACCGTCGAACAGGTCTGGGAATTCGGCAAGGAACGCGGCCACGAACTCTTCTCCGCCGTGACCTCGCTCGTCGAGTACCAGCCCGACCATGACTCCATCGTCATGTACTCGGCCACCGCCGGCGCGCTCTACGACCTGAAGACCGGTGCGTTCGCCTCCGCTCCCAACCCGACCATCATGGAATTCCGTTGGGGAGAAACGACGCCTGCCGTCGAAATTCAGCTCAAGGACTGCACGGGCTACCAGGCCTGGCCGTTCTCGGTTGAAAAGGCCTTCAGCCAGGAAATCAAGCCGGGCAAATAATCCGCCCGACTGTCTGACGAGTCTCCTTTCCGTCCGCCGACGGCTGAAGGGGACGGCCCGAAGGGGCGGCTTCACGGCCGCTCCTTTTTTCGTCGACCGCTCCGCGCCGCCCACGACCGCAGGGATCCGGGCGGCCTTTTCTTCAAACTGCAAGAGCGCCGTAGGCTCGGGATCCTCGCCTGAGCACGCGTCCGCAGGAAGAAAAAGGGAGGCTCCGACTGGAGCCCCCCTTTTTTACACAGTTCTGGCGTCGAACGTGACGGGTGCGGTTAACTGGCGCCCTTCCCGTCCGTCCGGCGGGGCAAAGGGCGAGGGTCCCGCGAGCTTCTTTGCGGACTACGCCTTCTCCGAACCTGCAAGTCGTCAAAAGATCACTCAAAGCCCAGAAACGAAGTAGACACTTCTCTTAAAAGCCCTGTTTAATCGGGG